>Ga0129333_10000631_pt1 | contig 29844 bp, 44 predicted proteins | sample CPB6_08_DNA_FD_94474 | JGI IMG/M metagenome (GOLD analysis project Ga0129333, IMG submission 94474) | Freshwater to marine salinity gradient microbial communities from Chesapeake Bay, USA - CPBay_Sum_0.6_0.8_DNA | ecosystem: Environmental > Aquatic > Marine > Coastal | place: USA: Chesapeake... | reverse complement strand
GTTGACTGGTGCTTTACTCATAGAGGCATAGCTAGCAATACTCAAGAAAAATATATAGCCACAGGATGGCTTAGTTTCATAGATACGCCATATAAATGATACCTAAAATAGTTCATCAAATGGGTCCAAAGGAAAAGGACCTTTGGCATACATTATGGATTAAATGTAATCAAAGCGTTTTAGATAATCTGCCGAACTATCAGCATATGTTTTGGAGTCATGACGAAACTGATTTATTTGTCAAAACCAATTTCTCAGAATATTATAACTTATGGAAAACGTGTCCATTAGAAATAATCAAAATAGATATAGCTAGATTAATGATTCTTTATGTTTATGGTGGAATATATCTTGATCTAGATGTATATTGTTACAAAGACTTTTATAATTTGCTAGATCATGACGTTTGTATAGTGGGGAATAATTCTGATAGAACAGATACACTGGAAAATTTCTTAATGGCCGCAACTGAAAAAAATAAGTTTTTTTTTACGGCTATAAACGAAAGTCTACGACGACTTAGGGAATTTGATTGTAAAGAGTTAACTAGGTCTGATTCAATTCCTCATGTACCAATTAATAGCAGTCATGTAAATTATATTTGTGGCGCAGGATTTATTTCTAGTATGCCCGGTAGTAAAAGACTAGATCCTAAACTCTTTAACCCAAATTATAGTACATTTAACAACGATATCTATACCAAACATATGCAAACTAATGTTTGGGGTCATGATTATATACAGGCTATGAAAACTCAAAAAGAAAAAACTTTTGGCAAAATAACAGATAGAGATTTTTTTGATATGTGTTATAATCAATCAAGGAATATAGATATCAATACGTTTGATTTTTACAAGAACTATACGAAAGAAGAAACAATGAAAAAATATAGATTTGTTATTGTAGGTGGTGGTACAGCTGGTATGATGACAGCTACTCTATTCAAACGGTATTGGGGTAATCTAGTAGATGTTACAGTAGTATATGATCATAAAAATCCCGGAATCGGTGTAGGAGAAAGTTTAACTCCTGCTATATATACCTTTCTAAATTATCTAGGTATCACTAGGGAAGACATGATTGCCAACGTTAATGCTACAGTAAAATTAGGATTACAGTTTAAAAACTGGTTAAATGACGGAGGGTACTACTACCACAACTTTAGCCAAATACAAATGGATCCTAGTGGAAATTTATATGAGGCGGCCTACGATATAGTCCATGATATGTACGATAACGACTCAACTTATAGCAAATATTTTATGGAATCCAGTAGAATCCCTATAGATACAAACAAGTCTCAGTCATTACATATCGACGCTACCCTTTTTAGTAAATTTTTAGAGAATGGCTATAAGGATCAACTTACTATAGTAGACGGTGTAGTTCAAGATGTAATTAAGTCTGGAGATATTATAGAATCTGTTATACTTAAAGACGGTCGTATGATACAGGGTGATTTCTTCGTAGATGCTAGCGGATTTCAGTATGTGTTGTTTAAACATCTTACAAAAGATTGGGTAGATAAAAAAGATTGGTTGCCTTTAGATAAATGTATCCCAAACCCGTTGCCTTGGAGGTTTAGTGAACAACCTACGTTTACAACGTCTGAAGCTAGCGACCAAGGATGGATATTACAGGTTCCTTTAAGCAATCGTTGGGGTACAGGATACTTGTATTGTAGCGAATTTTTAGACGATGACAAGGCATTTCATAACTTTGAAACTTTTTTGAATCAAAATTATGGCCATAATACTTTAGCTAATAAAACAAAAGTACTAGGCTTTAGAAGCGGATATTGGCGAAAGCAATGGGTAGGAAATTGTATTGCCGTAGGTCTGGCTAGTGGGTTTACTGAACCATTAGAGGCCACTAATATACATCATGTTGTAGTACAAACAAAACATTTTATCGAAGTATTTAACTTTAATATTTTCAACCATGACGTGGTTCAGTACAACAAACACATGCAAGATTTTTATGATAATGTTTATTTGTACTTAAGATTTTGTTATACTACCAATCGAACTGATAGCGAATTTTGGAAATACATGACTAACACAGTGCCCAAAGAGGTAAGAGATTTAGAAGAAAAAGTCACCTACGATATTTTATCAAACCGAAGTACACCGGGCATAATATTTCACTATGGCAACTACATTAGAGTAGCAAATGGATTAAAAAAGATTAACAAAGACAGTTGGAGAACAGATCTCAAAAACAGAAATATGTTAGATATCTCTAGATTAATGGCTATCAAAATGCATCAGAATAAACTTGTAGATTTTGAAACCAGTGTAGATCATCTTCAGTATGTTCAAGGTATATTGACAAAGAGAAGCAATTAATTTATAATAAAGATATGGTAGGTAGCACTGGTGTGCGGCGGAGACTTATAAACTCTGGAGACTGGTCAGATGGGCTGGAACGGAAAGGATCGTAACCTTTACCTACTACCAAAATCATGGACTATAAAGAAATTAAATTAAACAATCCTGGTATACTAGAGACTAGAATACCTGACACATTGTTTGAAACAATTAATCTCACTATTGATAGACAAATTTTAAATCCTACTAATAGTCTACCTAAATCATATAACAAGAACTTGGTAGGTCATATATCAAAAGAATATGAATTTGAATTACCGAATGAATTTCAAACATTTCTAGAATTATTCGCTCTGCGCTACGGAGAATATTTTAATTACCCAAAACGTGTTATACTAAAACACGATGCGTGGGTAAATTTACAGAAACGACATGAATTTAATCCTATCCATGTTCATAATTCTGATCTAAGCTGGGTCTTGTGGATTAAAATTCCGTACAAACTTTCTGACGAAGATAACCTAGAAAACAGTATATCTAGCAGTGTCAGCTCTAATGCTAGATTTATGTTTCATTTTAATCAATTAAATGGCATGATTAGAAATCATACCGTTAATGTTGATAAAACGTATGAAGGGAAATTAATAATGTTTCCCTCATATCTACCACATTCTGTTTATCCTTTTTATACGTCAGATGAATTAAGAATAAGCATAGCAGGTAATATTATTTTTAAATGAACACTAATTTATATTATTATGTTAAACAGTATAAAAAAACTTTTAACACTTCAACCTGTCAGCAAACAATACAGGAATTAGAAAACAACGAGTTTGTACGACATTGGTATTATGACAATATTAAAAAGGAAAAATTTAGCAATGAGTCTGACTGTTATGTTTCTATGGTAGATACATCTACCAGTAACTTGCTCAAAGACGCTATAATTAATTGTGTAGACGAGTATCAAAAAGAATTAGGTTTCTCTTGGTTTAGTAAATGGGAAGGGATCGTTCGACCTAGGTTTAACAAATATACTGTAGGAACCGAAATGAAGAATCACTGTGATCATATAACTACATTATTTGATGGAACAAGGCGCGGTATTCCAATCCTTTCGATATTAGGCTGTCTTCAAAACAGTGACTCGGGTGGAGATTTAATATTATTCAATGATAAAACAGTGAACTTTATGCCTGGTGATATTTTAATTTTTCCTTCAAACTTTTTATTTCCTCATAGAGTAACTCCTATTACACAGGGAACAAGATATAGTTTTGTTTCATGGCTATGGTAAAATATTATTTGGGCGAATTGATTAGATTAAATATTGACACAACAATCTTATTATTATATACTTTTTATATGCTGAATTAGCTCAGTGGTAGAGCAACCGCCTTGTAAGCGGTAGGTCGTCAGTTCGAATCCGACATTCAGCACCATTTTCTATGAAAATATTTGAAAACTATGTTTATACCGAACAACTAGCGTTGGACCTAAACATAATTAAATCTTCTGTTTATAGAGTAAATGATGTAGTTCAAAATTCAGTTATACCAAATTTTGTATCTAGTTATAGTGTAGAAGCACCTGAAACAACCAAATATTACGAACACTATAATTTATTAATGTATCCATTTCCTGGGTTTTATGATTTATACTTTTCACTAAAACACTTATTTAGAAGCATTGAAAAAACGAATAGACCATACTACATACAATGTTGGATAAACATTTTTAAAGAACAGCAATTTATAGATTGGCATAATCATTGGATACCTGAATTTGAAGCATATCATGGCTTTTATTGTGTGAACGGTGAGAATACGATTACAACATATAAACTTAACGATGGAAAGATAATAGATATAGAAAACAAAAACAACCAAATAGTTATTAGTAAAAGCGCAGGAGATTTCCATAGAACATATCCGTGGACTGACATCCATGAAGATCGTATTACTATAGCGTTTGATATGGTTCCAGCAGAAAAAATACACTTCGGTTTTAATCATTGGATTCCAATTTAAGGAAATAATTATGAAAAAGCAAACATCAGAAAATTTTATTATAGCATTATTTTTTATACTATTATTAGCAGGGATTTTTATTGATATAGGTCCTGTCTGTATGACAGCGTGGAATCCAACTATAGGTGAATGTCGATGAACAAGGTAAAATTAAGTAGAGGCACAACCATTGATTTTGATCAATGCGTTGCACAAATGCATGGTAATAGATTTAACTTAGTTCTTGCGGCTGCTGCTAGATCGCGAGAAATTAGTAAACGTAATAAAGCAAATGAAAAAACAGAACACGAATGTGCTCCAGTTAGCGCATTGCTGGATGTACAATGTAAACTGGTAGGTCCAGAGTACTTGCGAAAGGTTAAATAGGACGGTTAGCTCAGTTGGAAGAGCGTCGCGTTTACACCGCGAATGTCGGGAGTTCGAGACTCTCACCGTCCACCATAATTTATGATAGTAAAAACAAACGCTATTCATCCTGTACTGTATGAAAAAATAAAAAAAGAGATAACATCTAATTATTTTGCTTGGGCATTTGGCGAGACAACGGACGGAGATAAAGATATATATGGATCAAGTTTTTCTAATGTAATTTTTCTAGACGATGACCGAGGCCAAGTATCTTTAGAACCATTATCTCACTTTTGTCTTATGTCCATAGCCATGTTCTGTTATGATATAGGTTTTCCATTGGCTAAAGTGCTGAGGGTGAGAGCAGGCTTGATAACTGCTACAGAAAAAACTCATTATCATAGACCGCACGTAGATTACCCAGAACCTCACTACACAGCATTACTTTATTTTACTAATTGCGACGGCGTGACACAATTCTATAACGAAAAATTTGTAGAAGGAGTTGAACCTACGTTGACCATACAGAAAGAAATATTCCCTGAAGAAAATAAAATGATACTATTTGACGGACACACTTATCACAATAGTTCATCACAAACAGATACAGTATCTAGAATAGCAATTAACTTTAATATATTACCAAAATGAAAATTTTAATTAGTGAAACTGACGGATATCAAACATTTATAGAAACTACTATTCCTGCTTATGATATAGGAAAAATTAGTGTTATTTTTTACACAAAATGGAAAGGCGCGAAAAATCCTAATGAATATCAAAAAAAATATGAAATGTTTCTGACTTCTGAAGAGTTAAATAGATTACGTATAAGTATATAGATAATGCTTTATATTATTAGGGATATCACTGACAACTTTCTAAAACTTATAAGGGAAGACCCCATTCGTCCCCATATTCCTCAAGAACAACGGATTGGTAAAAACAGAGGAATATACCTGAACAGAGAATTAGATATAGCCACTGCTATTACCTGTGTTAGTTTTCAAAATAAAATTCCTGAAGACGAAGATCAGCTATTTGAAAACACTGACGAGCCCGGCAACGCTATTTTTTATACTATTTGGAGTTACAGAGCAGGGAAAGGCAGAGAATTGCTTTTAGACACTGTCAATCATATAAAAAATAATAATAAAAATGTTAAAAGATTCGTAACTCTTAGTCCAAAAACAGAAATGGCCAGACGCTTTCATTTAAATAATGGTGCCGTCATCCTACGTGAGAATGCGGATACTATAAATTACGAATATGTAATTTCTAGTTAGCACAGTCTTGTCGTGAGCACTAACACTACACTAGAGACTGTTAACCATTAATATGATAACAAAAAACTTTGACTTATTCCCTATTCTAGTCCAAGTTACAGAAAATTTTCTAACAAAATCAGAATGTGAATTAATATTAAAAAACTTAGATGTGAATAGATTAAGTCAGCATAATGCTCTGATTGATAATAGTCAGGGTGGTTCATCTTATAACGCATCTCTATTAGGAATCCAAGACTTAGATTTAATTGACTCTTTTCTTGACATAAAAAGTAAATTAACAGACAGATTAAATCATTATTCCAATACATATGGCTGTAATGAATTTAAGATTAGCAATTCTTGGATAAACGTTCAAAAACCTAATTCTTCGTTAAGAGGACATGTTCATGCTGCATCTTTAATGTCAGGAGCTCTGTACTTAAAAGTTGATAAAAATAGTAGTAGTATTGTGTTTGATAACCCAAATCCATTTATTGAATTTATTGAATGTAAACCGGGACACGAAAACATTTATAATTTTTCCTACTATTTTTTAAAACCAAATATTGGTGATTTATTTTTATTTCCTAGTTGGCTTAAGCATGGAGGACTAGAAGTTAATAAAAGTGAGGAAAGAATAGTGCTAAGTTTTAATACATACCAAATTAATAATGTATAAGATGCTAAACCATCATACAGTAACAGCTAATAGAAGACTGTACTTTACCATATGGTCTGTTATTGTAAACGACATCGATAATACAAGTTTACGTCAAAAAATTTACACATTTCAAAAAACCTATCCCGAATCCAATGTATCTAACCTAAAAACTTGGCACAGTTCATATAAAACTCATCTTATGACTGATGTATTTGATATAGAGTTAGAAATTATTACTAAGGCTGTTAATAGTATAGTTCCAGAAAATCCACACGCCAGATTAGAAATATCAGATTTTTGGACTGCTATATATACAAAAAATAGCTATGCTGATCAACACGATCACACTGGATCTAGGTATTCATTCGTATATTATGTGGAAGCAGATAATTCTAGTAGTCCATTAAAGTTTGAAGGAGTACTAGATATTTCCCCCCAACCGGGTATGTTGTTAGTATTTGATTCTATGATTAAACATAGGGTACCAGTCATGCTGGGCGATACAAATCGTAGTATATTAGCAGGTAATCTTACTTTTGTACCTAACGAATTTGTTAAATGTAAATAATTTTTTACGAGGATGAAGTGAAAGAAATATTAGACTTAGGGTTTCCCTTATATGAATTTAAATATCCGGATTTAGAAAAAGTTAATAAAGTATTAGAACATGTAGAGGAAATGGAATATGACAAGAATGACATAAATGTTATCAGTGTCAACCCATACTACGATAAAGAAATGTTTACATGGTTTAACAAATGTCTTGCAATTATTAGAGACAAGTATTACTCAGAGACAGTAGATTTGACAATTGTTGATTCATGGGCGAACAAAACTAAACTAAATCAACAACATCATTTTCATCACCACCCTAATAGTATCGTTAGCGGAATATTTTATTTGACTGACTGCGAATCATCTAAAACAATATTCACACATCCTAATCCGTGGTTTAAACAATGTTTATTTTTAAGATTTGCCAAATTAACTGCAGATAGAAACTTAAAATTAACCATAAAACCAGAAAAAGGTAAGTTGATATTGTTTCCTAGTACATTATTTCATGAAACAGAAATATTAAAAGAAAACATTATTAGATATAGTATTAGTTTTAACACATTTCTAACAGGACATTTACCAGAAGTTAATAGCGGATTGAGATTGAAAATAACAGCATCGCCTATTGAAACTTTTAAAAAAACATGTTAGTTAACCATGACAAAACTTATAATAGGATTAGGATGTAGTTGGACGCAGGGAGAAGGAGCCTATCCAGAAGATTTTTGGCGTAAATGGAAAGGACGAGTGAGAGAGTCGGGTATGATTTGTGATCAAGATCGTCGCCATTATGAGATAGAAAATAATTGGGTCAACGTATTAACTAGAGATTATTTCCAAGATTATCAATCAATTAATTTAGGTATTAAAGGTATAGGTAATAGAGCAGCCGTTAAACAATTATATTTTGCCGACGTAGACTGGCAAAACAGTGAAGGGTATGCTATATTGCTTTTATCGGGTTTTGAACGTTTCAGCTTTATTAATACCAAACCATTCGACAAGTTAGGCAACTACCAGCATTATAAATGGAAAACTATTTGGCCAATACCCGGGCATGGCGATGACTATGAACCACTGTATAGATTCTACGCAGAAAAATTATGTACAGAAGAATCAGTAGCCGCAGAAACTATGTTGGCTTTATTAGAGTTCCAAGAATTTTTCCAAGGTAAAAATTTTAAATTAACAGTTGCTAACGCTTATGGACAGTATAGTGAGAATTCAAATTATAGTGTAGAAGATTTCTTACAAGATTATGCCAATCCATTATATAAAAAATTTGATTGGAGCATTTATCTACATAGGTATACTGAATACAGAGCGATGGTTGAAAGACTTGTTAAATTAGATGGATTAGAAGGTTTAGTAGATTGGACTCATTTTTACAGACATTATGAATCATTGGATTGGCCAGCCAAATATATTACTAACGACAGCCATCCAACTATAGATGGTTACAAAGAGATCGCCTGTGAATTAGCTAAATTTTTACAAAATAGGTATTTGAGTTAATTAGCATTGACTTGTTATCAAATATCTGCTATAATTACATATGTTTAAAGATAAACTAGGACAAGATCTAACAGAAGGTGATTTTGTAGTATGGCCTAACCACAATACATTAGAAGTAGGAGTGATAGTAAAACTAAATCCAAAAATGGTTAAAGTGAAAAAAGTCGATTCGCCTAAAAAATGGCAACCTTTAACTTGGAACAAATATCCTAAGGATGTTGTTAAACTAGAAGGATCTATTGTAAGTATGTATATTTTAAAACACGCTGGTTCAACAACATTATGATTAGGAAAGAAGTATATTATGCCAGCAACATTTTTAATTAGTGACACACATTTTGGTCACGAAAAGACCTGCACTGTTTTCACAAGAAAAGACGGTAGCCCACTTCGTCCCTTTAGCTGTGCTGAAGAAATGGACGAGTTCATGGTCAAAGCCTGGAACGAACGTGTTCGTCCCAATGATAAGGTCTATCACCTTGGAGACGTGGTAATCAATCGTAAGTTTCTCCACGTTCTTGGTAGGCTCAATGGCGACAAGGTTCTTATCCGTGGTAACCACGATATCTTCAAACTAGAAGACTATACCAAATACTTTAGGGATGTTCGTGGATACCACGTTATGAATGGTATGATATTCAGCCATGTACCCGTTCATCCAGAAAGCCTTGCTAGGTTTGGCTGCAATGTTCACGGACACCTTCATGCTAATCGTGTGATGAAGATTGCGGGTGTGAATGTGAAAACGGGAGAACTCAAGTATAGCAATGAAATTGATAACAGATATCACTGTGTCTGCGTTGAACAGACTGGCTTTGCTCCTATTAGTCTCGAAGAAGTTAACGTAAGAATAGTTAACGAAGGCGGACATATTGGTTTTAGAGATGGCAATTCTGTTGTGGTAATGTGACATGTTCAACACTGTGTTCGGAAATACATATTATCTTGAAGAAAATATACTTTTTGACAGTGTAGGACCGAACACACCATTTTACAAAGACTTAGATAGATTTCTAAGTTTACCATCGCCCAAGGATCCTAGTCAAAACGGCAAAGCAGAAGGTACAGTAAGATTTCCTAAGGGATTAACACACTTAACAGATTTTGATAAGCTGTGGAACATTCTTCTGCCTCATTACCAAAAAATTGGAAAGGTAATAGGAGAACCCGTTGACAATATTGAAATTAAACGAGCTTGGGCGAATAGAATGTACCTTGGTTCAGCCGGGGGCATCCATAAACATAAAAATGATATAAATTTTGTCAGCATATTTTATTATCAAGTTCCTGAAAATTCTGGAAACATCGTGTTTCTTAACCCAGAAACTATCAGTGAAGATCACGGAAATAAAACATTAGAACATTTTGATGATAAAGACAAATTTGAAATTCCTGTTAAACCGGGAACTTTGTTATGTCATCCACCTGGAATCTGGCATGGGATCACTACGCACAATTCGGAAATCCCGAGAATCTGTATAGTTATTGAAATAAGATTTACTAAATAAAATATTCATAGAAAGGATTATCATGTTACGAAATCTTTTTATTTTTATTGGTGCTTTGACCTTAGGTGGTTGCGCATTTACCAATAACTATGCCGTCTGTATGCAGGCTCAGGAAAAGATTAGCAAAGACATGGTAGTCATGGAAGCCGCTCGTATTCAAGCCCTCATAGAAATGACCAAAAGCTCAGATCCTAGTGTTCGTGCTACTGGTCTTATGCTTCTTCAAAAACATGATATTAAGTCAATGAGCCTAGACTGTCCTAAGTAAGTTGGACAAACTAGTCGTTGACATAGATATCTTTTCCTTATATAATAATAACATATTAAAAATTAGGATGCCTACAGCAACTTTATCTTCAACTCGTAATTGAAACCACAGTGTGCATCCTGTCATTTTACACACAGAAAGGAGAAGAAAAATGACTACCTTTGCTCAAGCAGTTCAAACTCAACCCGCAGAAGCCCGCACTGAAAATAACATGAAGGCTCTATCTCACAGCGGTAATGCTCTTGTGGACCTATTCTTCAAGATTGGTGCTAGTCGTGGTAAAAACATTGTTGGAGATTTTGAACGTGCCTTTCAAGAAGATTCAGACATGGCGATGAAAATTGCTCTATGGTCGCGTGATGTTCGTGGTGGCGCAGGTGAACGTCAGTTATTTCGAGACATTCTCCTTCATCTGGAAAGCCAACATCCTGATATGTTGGATCGTGTGTTAACCTTTGTGCCAGAGTTTGGTCGTTGGGATGATCTCATGATTTTCCAAACTCCACGCTTCAAAGGTGCGGCTCATACCTTTATCCAAAATGCTCTGCGTGATGGACAGGGTTTATGTGCTAAATGGATGCCTCGTAAAGGTAGCCAAGCAGTAGAACTTCGTCAGTTTATGGGGTTGACTCCAAAAGGCTATCGTAAATTGTTAGTAGGCCTAACTAATGTGGTAGAAACCAAAATGTGTGCCCAGGAATGGAACTCCATTGAATTTGGTAAACTACCTTCGTTGGCTGCGGCTCGCTACAACAAGGCCTTTGGTCGTCGTGCTCCAGAAGCATACGCAGCCTATAAAGAACGCCTTATCAAAGGTGAGGACAAGGTAAATGCCAGTGCTGTGTATCCATACGATGTGATTAAGACCATCAGAAGTGGCGGAGACCATGTGGTAGCAGATGCTCAGTGGGCTGCTCTGCCCAATTACATCGGTGACCATAGTGTGATTCCTTTAGTTGATGTAAGTGGAAGTATGGAAACTCCAGCAGGACGTAATAAAAACCTGACCTGTTTAGATATTGCTGTAAGTTTAGGTTTGTATTGTGCGGATAAAAATCGCAGTGCTTTTAAAGATGTATTCTTAAACTTCAGTGCCAATACCAAGGCAGAAGTTTTAAAAGGTTCGTTGAGTCAAAAACTTATTCAAATGAATCGTAGTGATTGGGGAATGAATACCAATCTACACAAGGCATTTGATGAGATTCTGCGTATCGCTAAGGAAGGATCAGTCTCTGAGGCAGACATGCCAAAGACTCTGTTAATCCTAAGCGACATGCAGTTTGATCAATGTGCTAAGTTTGATGATTCAGCACATGAAATGATTCAGCGTAAATATGAGGCTGCTGGTTACGCTATGCCTAACATCGTTTTTTGGAACCTTAGTGCCACTGACAATGTTCCGGTAAAATTTGATCAGCGAGGAACGGCTCTAGTGAGCGGCTTTAGTCCCAGTGTTATGAAAGGCGTCCTTAGCGGTGCTACTATGACTCCTGAGGCTATTATGCTAGCAACTGTTGACACGCCACGCTACTCTGTGTTATAATGTTAGAACTGGGATAAACCCAGTTCTAACAAACATCTTCCAACTTTTTACTTTAAAGGTTTATAATGGCTTTTAACCAATACGCTGATCCTAAAGACAATTTCGGTGAGGATTTATTCCAAATCTTTGGACCAAAAGCAAATCGTAGATTAATAACAGAGCTGTCATCTCAAGAAAAAGATGCTATTCTAGAAAAGGTTCCAGAGTATGTAGATACTGACGATTTAGGACCTAGGCCTAGTTTTTATCAAATTACTAATAAAGTTTTACTAGTTTTAAAAAATACCAAGGCATTAATAGGTATAGACTTACTTTGGTGTAATTCTTTACAGTTTAGTAATAGAGCCATGCGCAGGCATGCCAGCCACTATATTAGCACAAAATTTTGTTATAAAAATAATTCTGTTCAACGTGGAATATGGTTAAGGCATTTGCTACGTGATATTTTATTCTCGTTTGATCCTAACAGTGTGCTAATGGGTTTATCAAGAAAACTTAGCGATGATACTCAAAATTTAAATAACGGTCAACATCGTACGGTGGCCTGCATTATTATTGGTATTAGAGAAATTCCGTTAGAATGGCAAGAAAGCGATTTTGAAAGTGTAGACGTAGATCAGTACGCTACTGATAACTTACATACTTTAAATGCTAGCCCATTTGACGAATATAGAATTAAGGTACGCCGTAATCAAATCAGAAAATCTGAAGGTAGGACAGATCTTATCACAGATGATATCAAATGTGAAAACATTTATAATATCCATGCTAGATATGGAAGTAAGTTTGTAGAAAAAGGTAAGGGTAGTGAAAACGTAGGTCCTAAAGAATGCACAGGTGTAGGCAACATGCTAAAATATTATGACACCTACGGTAGTGATATTTACGAACGAACTATTAGTATATGTTGTAGTGTTTTCTCTAAAGCACCTCTAGCATCTGGTAATGCTTGGGGAATAATGGAATTTTTGAGAGAACAAGATAATAACGCCTTGTTCGATGATAAAAAAGAATTAGATTGGACCATTGAACAGGCATTAACTACCACATATAGCAATCCAGCTAAGAGTGGTATGCACCTAGACATAAAAAAAGCATTTAAAGATTTTCTTGAAAATAACTCAAATGGTCATAAATTCTTAGAATGTCCAGAGCCCCGTATAATTGCTGCCGGTATTGGTAAAATTTGTAAAACTCATTTTCCAGATATCCAATGGGCTCCAATATTATATAGACAACAGAGCATAGAAGAAGGCTTGAAAAAGTTTAAAATTATGCCATGAATCATAGCCATATTAATGTAAAAATAAAAGCAAGATCTCTATTTAAGGGCAAAGAAGACAATACATATTATAGCAACGCCTTATATGACTATGTATGTGACAATTATAATGATCCTTATGTATTATTTAAATTAGTAATTTATGGGTATTATCAGAAGCTATACAAATGGACTAGTGAAGAAACAGAAAAGTTTATAAATGACAATTTAGAAAATTCTGTTAAGTGGACAGATGGTGTAAATGAATATTACTATGATTGGGGAAAAGGTAAAAATCAAATAACAGATCATCCTTTACACGAGCCAAACTTAGATCATATTATTCCTAAAAGTTTAGGTGGTAATGATTCTGCTTCTAACTTTAGGATTAGATGTGCCAGATTAAATGAAAACAGAGGCAATACTAATTCTGATCATGAAAGACATGCTACTATAGTAGATAACTTTAATGATATGAGCAAAGAATGGCAAGAATTGACAATTAAAATTTTACTAGAAAGAAAATCAAAAGGTATTGATAACAATAAATAATTATCTTATAATATAAAATAGGTTGGATACAGCAAAACATACGACAATGACTAGTCTAGGGCAGGTAAGGACAACAAACTCCTTACTCCTAGACAAGGTGAGTTTCGACGTTCTCACTGTAAACAAAAAGTAGGATGCCAACCTGATACTAGATAGGTCCTTTGGGGCCTATTTTTTTGACCTTTGCCTATAATCTAGTATAATTAATAATATGACTACATTACACATTCTTTCATGTCCTTATGCAGCCACAACTCCTAAAAATAGAGTCGATCCATTTCCCATACTAACTTACAAATTCATAAACCACATGATGTCATATGGTTGGAATTGTATTCACTACGGAACTGTGGGCAGTGAAGTCGAATGTGAAGACGTTGTTTGTAATCCAGAACTAACGTACCTGCCTCCCGAATACCCCGGTCATCAAAACGAAACAACAGACAGAGGACCTAATACGCAAAGATTCAATCTCAACGCAGGTATAGAAATTGCTAAACGAAAACGTCCTGGAGATATTATAATCTGTTTTCATGGTATAGATAATAAAGGGGCTTGCGATGCTAATCCAGAATTAAAAGCAGTTGAAGCTAGTATAGGATACGATAACAGAGCAGTATGGGCACCGTATCGTGTTTTTACTTCATATGCTCACATGCATATGTTTTATGGGCAGCGCGATATGCTTATGAATCCCAGTTGGTTCGACGCTGTTATACCTAATGCTATAAGCCAGAGTGAATTTGATTTTTATGATAAAAAGGAAGATTACTTTGTATGTCTAGGCAGGGTAATTGAAAAAAAAGGTATACATCTGGCTATCCAGGCCACACAGGAGGCCGGCGTCAAACTTAAAATAGCAGGCCCTGGCAGTTTACAAAGCATGGGGTATAAGGTTATTCCAGATCACGTAGAATATTTAGGCATAGTAGATGTCCAAACTCGTAAACATTTGCTAAGCCGGGCACGTGGTATTATTGGCGCTACTTATTATATAGAACCGTTTGGTAATATGGTAGCAGAAGCCTTAATGAGCGGCACTCCCGCAATTACAACAGATTGGGGCGGATTTGTAGATACTAATGTTCATGGACTGACTGGGTACCGTTGTAGAGATTTCAGAGATTTTGTAAATGCTATAAAAAACATTGACCAAATAAAACCAATAGACTGTCTACAATATGCAGTTACCCACTTCGAAGATAAGGTAGTACATGAAAAACTTCATAACTATCTTCAAAAAATAAACGATCTAAACTTTTACAGAAAATGAAAAAAGCCTTTTTGGTAACCAGCGCAATAGAAGTCAATAATAACTTTCCCTTGACATATAGCCATGTTCGTTCACACTTTAACAAAGAGGAACGATTAAGACAAACAATAAGCACAATTGTTAGCCTAGACTTAGCCAGCGACAATGATACTACTATATTCATTATAGATATAAGTCCTAATTCAGAACAATACAAAGATGTACTAAGTTGGTCCCCGAAGGTCAGATTTGTTAGTGTGAAAGAACAATTTCCGGAAATACACGAACGTGTTAATACACACATTAACAAAAGTCATTGTGAAACATTAATTCTAGCTACCTTCCTGAGACAATGGCGTAAACAGTTAGAAGAATATGATTACTTCTTTAAAATGAGCGGACGTTATCTTATAGATAGTTCATTTGATATCACTTTGTTTAATGAGATCTTTACCAACAAGATCTTTTACAAAAAATATTTTGATTTCGAATGGGATGACAAATGGAACTACAGCAAAGTTGATTTAAGGAAAGAGCAAGGAGACAATAGACTTAGACAATATTGTTCTGTCCTATTCGGATGGGGCAGAGGTTACTACTCACAATATGTAGATTTTTTTACAGCAATATCTACAATGCTTAATCATCCTGATATGAAACACTTTGATATAGAAACACTTAGCTATTTTTTAACTAGACCATTTCAACATGACATTATAGAAACCAATTGGAAAGTCCTAGGATGGGACGGAGTCAATGGTTATTTTAAAAGGTACTGATATGGAAGTAACCTGTATTATAATTGATAATTTTTATGTAGACCCGGATGCTGTAAGGAATTTCGCTCTAAGTCAAGAATTTAGTGTAACAGGCAATTATCCGGGCAGTAGAACAAAATCTTTTTTCACAGATGATGTTAGAGCTGCCATAGAACACAATATGCAGTTTGCTGGTAAGATTACAAACATATATGAACATTCCGGATATACCGGTGCTTTTCAATTGACCACAGCCAGTGACAGAACTTGGATACATAGTGATTATAACAATATGTGGGCCGGCGTATGTTATCTTACACCAGATGCTCCACATACAGGTGGAACCGGACTCTTTAGGCATAAACGAACAGGTGCTCACAAACTATCATCTGCTTTTGAAGAAACTACTCAAAAATGGGAAGGATATGATTATACCAAATGGGATTTATTTGATGTGATTGGGAACAAATACAATAGGCTAATAATTTATAGAGGTGATCTATTCCATGCCAGTTTAGACTATTTTGGTGAAAATAAAACAGACGGCAGACTGTTCCAAACATTTTTCTTTAATACTGAAAGATACTAATGGCAAAAATTTGTAAAGTTATCTTTAGCACAAATAGATTAGAATACCTTACAAGGTCTTTGGAATCTCAACATCACCTCAACTGGGGTGACAACGAAGTTCATGGTATATTCTTTGATGATTTTCCTAAGGGGAGAAATGATGAATTAATAAAAATGCTGGTAAATTTATACGGATACAATGAAGTATATCTACATCCTGTCAATCAAGGACTTAGTGCTACATGGGCAGAATTTTGGAATTTAATTAGAGATAGAGATTATGACTATGTTTATCATCAAGAAGATGATATTGAAATTCTTCATCCTATAAAAATAGACGACCTTATATTTTTATTAAACGCAGATCAAGTATTAAGCCAAATAGTTCTTCAAAGACAAAAATGGTATATCTACGATGAAGAACCGAAAGCTGAACCGACTGACTGGACATTTATTAATTATAGGTATACTAGGCACAGTGTGCTATTCAGCCCAATGGCCAGTTTTTATCCAATCTCTAGAGTTAGAGTAGATTATTCAGGATTCTTGAAAGAAAAATATCCTAATGAAAATTGGTGGCAAGTCAATCCAAACGAAGGTATGATTGGCAAAGTACTGCTAGAGTCACAAGGACTGTTGTCTAGCTGTTTAAAAACACAAGAAGGTAAAAATTTAGTTAACCATATAGGCGAATATTTTGTAGGTAAGCGTGTATTACCTAACGAGCCGTGTTATGAATTATTTGAAAGATTTGATCCAGAGAAAAAATACTATTCTCATAACGGAGACGAATACGATAAATGATACAAAAAGATCAAATACTAGACTTAATAAATGAAATGGAAACCGAAGATCCCATAGATTGGGGAATGTTGTCTATAGACGAACAAAACGCAACTGACCTATTGGTTTCATGTTTAGTTGAAAAATACAATACAGAATGGACTAAGTTCACACAAGAAGATCAAACAAAAATGTTTTTAGCAAGTATGGGCAAGTTAATTGTAGAAAACTTTGTATTAAATGTAAAACTAAGACAATGAAAAGTAAATTTATTCAGTTTTATATGGATGTTGCTGCCCGTGTAGCAGATCTGAGTCATGCCCAAAGGTTAAAAGTAGGAGCTATTGTTGTAAAAGATGATCGCATTATATCCATAGGTTACAACGGCATGCCTGCTGGTTGGGATAATACGTGTGAAGATAAAATATGGAATGTTCATGATGGTGCCTACACACTAAAAACTAAACCAGAAGTACTTCATGCTGAGTCGAACGCAATTGCCAAGTTGGCTAAATCTAATGACAGCGGCGATAGAGCTGACCTATTCGTAACGCACAGTCCTTGTGTAGACTGTGCCAAGCTAATTTATCAATCCGGGATTCGTCGTTTATATTTCAGAGAAAACTATAGAGATGATAGTGGGATTAATTTTTTAAAAAAATCAGGAATCGACGTGGTAAAGGTTTATTAATGACTTGCTTGTTTAAATATTTTGTGTTATGCTTACAAAGCAGTCGTGACGGGAACTGGAAGACCTCCAACATAACTAATGAGTTTGAGGGACGGGGCAACGTCTTAGACATCGCCTTTGTAGGTTCGAAGCCTACCGACTGCACCAATATCCATGTTTAATGAACCGCTCATAATCGATAATGCGTTGCCTAGGCAAATAGCAGATCGAATAGAAGATTATGTTTTTAGTCCTATATTCCCATGGAGATACTTAGACGATATAACTAAATCAGATGAGGAATACAATAAAACTATGGCTTTTGGGCATGTTTTTTTAGACTCAATGAGAAATAGTAGCGAATCACACTCAACACTATTTTTATTTTTACTATTCACTGCCTTAGACAAAGCAGGCATACAATCTGATGCTAAAGTACATCTAGGTAGATTGTTTTTACAACTACCTTTACTACATAGAAAGTTTCATAATACAGCACATATAGATTTAGACTTTGATCATTATGTGGCATTGTATTATGTAAATGATACCGACGGCGATACATTCTTTTTCACTGGACCAGACGCAGGAACAATAACTAGAAGAATAAGTCCTAAAAAAAATCGTATTGTATTTTTTAATGGAAAAGAATATCATAGCAGTAGTAATCCTACTACAACCAAACGATGCGTAATTAATTTTGATTTTACATTAACATGAGATTTCATATACTAGGGTTGCCCCATACAGTAAGCAGTAAAGAATATAATGCCTGTGCCTATACACAAAAGGTCGTTAAGTTTGGCAAAATGATGACTGATAGAGGTCATGAGGTTATACATTACGGTCACGAAGAAAGTGATCTAATTTGTACCGAACATGTTAATGTGCTCAGTACGGATGATTGGAAAATTGCCTATGGAGACCACGATTGGCGTAAACACTTTTTTAAATACGACACAAATGACCATGCCTATCAGACATTTTATGCTAATGCTATTAGAGAGATAGATAAGCGTAAACAAAAATATGACTTTATATTACCGTTTTGGGGAGTAGGTGTTAGACCAATATGTGACGCTCACCCTGAACTCATTACAGTTGAACCAGGTATTGGTTATGCCGGAGGGCATTGGGCACGTTGGAAGATATTTGAAAGTTATGCTATCTATCATGCCTATTATGGATTACAGGGCGTAGGTAATTGTAAACAAGATTGGTACGAAGTTGTAATTCCCAATTACTTTGACTTAGAGGATTTTGATTACAATCCTGCCATTAAACAGGATTATTTCCTATATATGGGCAGAGTCTATGAAGGAAAAGGCACACATATTGCTATAGAAGTAGCAGAAAAGGCTGGAGTAAAATTAAAGATAGCAGGCCAAAATAATCTAGAAGCAATGGGTTATAAAAGTATACCCGATCATGTTGAATTTATAGGCTACGCAGATGTAGAAACTCGTAGAAAGTTAATGAGCGGCGCTAAGGCTGCTTTTGCTCCGAGCATGTATGTCGAACCCTTTGGTGGAGTACAAATAGAAATGCTATTAAGTGGTACTCCGACTATCACTACAGATTGGGGGTCATTTGCTGAAAATAACATAAATGGAATAACTGGGTATCGTTGTAGAACTTTTGAACAGTTTTTATGGGCCGCAAATAATATAGACAACATAGATCCACAAGATTGTAGAAACTATGCGGCTAAAAACTTTAGTTTAGAGCGTGTAGGAGCATTATACGAGGAATATTTCCAAATGGTTTTAGACGTTTATCAAGGCAGGGGATGGTATCAAGAGCGGCCTGAACGAGCTAATTTGGACTTTTTTAGTAAACATTTTCCAGCTTCTGCCTTCTAAAGTGTAAACTTTTTGCTATTTCAGGCGTTATAATATATACACAGTGTAAATATCTGTGCTTTTTTAAAGGAAACTAATATGAAATATCTAGCAGCATTCATCACAGCTCTTTTCGCAGTAACTTCCACAGCTTCTTTCGCTTCTGATGCTAAGAAAGACGACAAGAAAGTAGAGAAGAAAGAAGAAAAGAAAGCAGAAGCAAAGAAGTAATTATAGCACGCCGCTTAGATTTACGATTTCTACAATTAAGTAAGTTTGCTGAAGATACTGACGTTATAGTTTTTGATGATTCAATAGCTCGTAATCTAAATAGATTAAGGGTTAAGGATACAGACAAATACAACTTTAAACTTCCGTACAGAATTAAATGGAAATTGTTTCTAGCTAGGCAAATTGCTATTCTAAAAGGGCTTTAACAGGCCCTTTTTTTATTAAATAATTATATGAACATATTCAATTTTATCCGTAAGTTGATTGCTGATTATAAAAGACGTAAGGCATTAAAACGTCGTATAGAAGAACTACGTAAACGCGACCCTTTTATCTATAAATGATTCTAGGTATTACTGCTCAAAACCATGACGCAAGCATGGCATTAATTGACGGGTCTGATATCTTGTGGGCTGCTCATAGTGAACGTTATAGCAGGATAAAAAACGATAGGCGTCTACACCCTGATATGATTAAGGAACTATATGAGTATGGTTCTCCAAAACAAATTGTTTGGTTTGAACGTCCTTGGCCCAAAAATATTCGTAGACTATGGAGCGGTGAACGTCCATGGTACCAGAATCCCAAAGAACAACTGAAGCAACTAGGATTAGGTAATTTACCTATTGAATATGTATGGCATCACGAAAGTCATGCTGCAGCCGGATACTATACTAGTGGGTTTGATAGAGCAGACATAATTGTTATAGACGCTGTAGGTGAATGGGACACTGTAAGTTACTGGAAAGGTGCCAATAACAAAATTAAGAAAAAGTGGAGTAAAAAATATCCAAATAGTATAGGATTATTTTATACAGCATTTACTCATTACTTAGGTCTCAAACCAAACGAAGAAGAATATATTTTAATGGGCATGGCCGCATTAGGTCAACCAAAATACATGTTGGAAATGATAGATTTCTTTTTCGAAGATTGGAATCCGCCCTACCTAAAACTAAAACATAACCTACATCAAGGATGTCGTTGGTGGGATAGACCTAAAGGTGCTACAGATTATGACATAGCTGCCACGGTACAGGCTATATATGAGAAATATATTATAGGGTTAATAACAAACGTTACTTTATGGTCTCCCGTAAACAAAAACCTAGTATTAATGGGAGGCGGTGCTCTAAACTGTGTGGCGAATTCAAAAATTGCTAGAACCCGATTATACGATAACATCTGGATAATGCCTAATCCCGGTGACGCAGGAAGTGCCATAGGTGCTGTAGCGGCTTTGACAAAGAAGCAATTAACATGGCCAGGAGCATACTTGGGCACCGATATAAAAAGACAATTAGATATTGATAGTATTGTTAAAGACTTATTAGCGGGCAAAGTAGTAGCAGTGGCCAACGGCAGAGCGGAGTTTGGACCTAGGGCACTAGGTAATCGTAGTTTACTATGCGACCCTAGGGGACCTGATGCTAAGTCCAGAATGAATGCGCTAAAACGCAGAGAAGAATTTAGACCATTCGCGCCTGCTGTATTGGCTGAACACGCAGACACATATTTTGACATGCCTGTAAAAGAAGCCCCTTATATGCAATTTGTAGCAAATTGTAAGGAACCAACATTATTACCAGGAATTTGCCATTACGATAATACCAGCAGAGTACAAACTGTTTCTAAAAATAATAATAATATATTTAGATCATTATTAGAAGCATGGTATAAAGCTAGCGGTTGTCCTTTGTTAATGAATACTAGTTTAAATATTAAGGGAGAACCATTAGTAAATTCATGGCAAGATGCTATAAACTGGCAAAATAAATACAATGTAAAAGTTTATTAGCAAATGCCTAAAAAATCTTTCGATTGGTCAACATTAACTAGGATCGACATTTACGATCATATGTACAGTCTGAAAAAGTTGGCAACCAAAAGATTAACAGTAGACGATAGTTATCAATTGCTGGCTAATCATATAAGAAAGTTAGCACCGCTAAGAGTAACCAGAAAACAAAACTATAACGTACCAAGAAACTGTATAGTTGTTTCTGGTCAATATAATTCAGATTTTGATCAATTGAATCAAAAATGTATTACAATAACTCTATTATACAGCCCGTTTGACAAAAGAATTAAGTTGTTAGATACTACATTCATAAACTTTTGTAAAGAAATATCTGATACAATTTTACATGAAATAATCCATATGAGGCAGTATCGTAGACGGAATTTTAAATATGTTTCAGATTTCAAAAGTGAGCATGAAGAACATTATCGTAGAAGAGAACAAGGTTATCTAGGCAATAGAGATGAGATTGACGCATTTGGTTTTAACATAGCCTGTGAATTATACGACAGATACGGATCTCGTAGTACTCAAATTGAAAAATATTTAAATTTAAACAGACCTAAAAAACACAATTTATACAAATATTACCTAAGTGTTTTTAACTATGACCATGATCATCCGGTAATACGAAAATTAAAGAAAAAAGTAATTAACTACTTACCTCTGGCTGAAATGGGCAAACCTTACAAAAATAATGATTGGATCTGGTATTGACTTAGTTATAGTTTAATGTTATGCTCATAACATGATTATTAAAAAGACAGAAAGATTTACAATGGAAATGCCAGGCACACTCGGTAGTGCTAAAATAATCTTCAGGGATGAAGAAAGGTCTAAATACACAAACGTCATCCTCGACGATAACTCGGAGAATAAATTGAAAAATAAACTTGTAGAAGAAGCCCCCTATCACCCCGGATACGAAGGCGCGGTATTTAACGATCTAGGAAGACCCCTGAGCCAAATCATAAGATCTAAGATGATTGCCAAGGGCAAACGTTTTTGGGCAGGTGATAACATCAGTGAATATGTATCAGAAAGCGACAAAGAACTCTTGATTGTGGAGGCAACCGCAGCCTTTGAAAATGTGTTAGACACACTTTTAATTGATAGGCATAATGATCCCAACAGCAAAGGGACTGCTCGTAGGCTGGCTAAAATGTATTTTAATGAAATAATGGCAGGAAGATATGATCCAAGACCGGATGCTACAGCATTTCCTAACGATACTACCGATCGGTATGAAGGTATGCTTGTTGTTCGTAGTGAGCTTCGTAGTATGTGTAGCCATCATCATCAGCCCGTTAGTGGTGTTGCCTATATTGGTATTATTGCTGCTAACAGACTTATTGGTCTTAGCAAATATACACGTATTGCTCAGTGGTGTGCCCGCAGAGGAACATTACAAGAAGAACTAGCCAATGATATCGCAAGAGAAATTGAACTTGCTACAGGGGCAGAGGATTTAGGTGTTTACATACAGGCTACTCACGGTTGCTGTGAGAACAGGGGTATAATGGCACACTCTAGCCTAACACAAACCACAGTGCTCAAAGGTGCTTTCAAAACTGATTCTGGTACCAAAAAAGAATTTATGGACAATATTAAATTACAACAAGAATTTGCTCCACGGTAATAAAAATTATTATGAAAAACATTAACCTACATAACGAACTGTATGACAAGGCTATGGACGAATTGCGTGTGAAATACTATAGAGAAGATAACGCTACTGCTATACCTAGAGACGAGATGCATAAGACATACTTTAAAATGATAGTAGAGGAATGTGCTAAGTCAGTAGAACATATCAAGGTTTGGGATAGCAACTTAGGAGATCATATCAAACGTCATATGGGTATTTTATGAGAATCGAAGAAGATATTAAATTAGATTTTAAGGATGTTCTAATTCGTCCCAAGCGTTCAACATTGAATAGTCGACGTGATGTAGATCTTAAAAGATTTTACAGGTTTAAACATAGTAGGTATGAATACGAAGGTATTCCTATTATGGCTGCTAATATGGATGGTGTCGGGACAATTAGTATGGCTATGGCACTACATAAACAAAGATTGTTTACTTGCCTTACTAAAAGCTATAATAGAGATATAGAGAACTTTGCAGAGTTTAGAGTTTGCCGTGATAACTATGCTGTAAGCACAGGTACCAGTGAAGAAGATTTTCGCAACCTAAATACTATTGTAACAGGTGTAGGTGCTCAGTTTATCTGTATTGATGTTGCCAACGGATATAGTGAACACTTTGGTGACTTTGTAGAAGAAGTAAGAAATCGTTGGCCAGACCGAACTATAATTGCCGGTAATGTTGTCACCGGAGATATGACACAGGAGTTGATATTACGTGGAGCTGATATTGTTAAAGTGGGCATTGGCCCTGGTAGTGTTTGCACTACTCGTATACAGACTGGCGTGGGCTATCCTCAATTATCTGCCATTATTGAATGTGCAGACGCTGCCCATGGTCTTGGTGGACACATTATTGCTGACGGTGGATGTATTTGCCCTGGTGATGTTGCTAAGGCTTTTGGTGCAGGAGCGGACTTTGTGATGTTAGGTGGTATGTTGGCTGGACACGATGAAGGCGGCGGTGACATTGTAGAAAAGGTATTTGAAAGCACCGAACAAGACACGATAATTTTAGGTGAGCAAAATGAAAATTCTTTGCTTATGCCCATGATCAGGTATCATCCTAAATATGAAATTCGTAAAATGGTTACTTTTTACGGTATGAGTAGTGATACTGCTATGGAACGTCATCACGGTGGTATGGCTGAATATCGTAGCTCAGAAGGACGCACAGTTGACATTCCATATCGAGGTCCTGTGAAAAATACAGTGTTAGATATATTAGGTGGACTGCGTAGTGCCTGTACCTATGTGGGTGCTGAAACTCTTAAACAATTGCCCAAATGCACTACATTTATTAGGGTTAATAGACAAATTAATGACATATTCATAAAATGAAAAAAATAATCGATTTAACAGACGAAGAAATAGAAGATTGTATTAATGGATCAAGCAATATTAAGATGATCAGAAACATCCTTACCAAACACGGTGTAGTAGATTTGGAAGGATGGGTTGATCCTGAAATTTTTGCAGACTGGTTCGCAAATGAAATAGTAGGATTTATAGGTGTTGAAGAAGATACACCGGAATGGACAGAAGCCTTTGATAACAACTGGAATTGGGGCTATGACATAGCTGATAATATTAATTCATACATAAGTGATAATTTTTCCTCCAATTCAACAGATTGAGCTTGACAAAATTACTTTTTTCTATTAAAATAAAACAATAAGGAAATTCATGAAAAACAAAGGTAAACTAAACATCCCTACTAAGAATCCTGCGGCTAGACAACTTAGCCAAAATCCGATTCCTACCGCTGTTAATACACAACAAGGTCAAAGACCTAGTGTAATGATCGCAGTCCCGGCTATGGAAATGGTTAACGCAGAATTCGCCCAGCATCTGGCAATGGCTGCTGCTAATATGGTAGCAAATGGCATAAAAATTAATTGTGCCTTTAATATAGGTAGTGTAATAACTATCGCAAGAAGAAATCTTGTAGATATTTTTCTTAAAACAGACTTTACCCATATTTGGTGGGTAGATAGTGATATGAAATTTCCAATTGATTCTCCTTTACGTTTATTGGCCAGAGATAAACCTATTGTAGGAGCTAATTATAGACGTCGTAGATTTCCTAACCCAAACTTCACAGGCATGATGGGGTCGGCTGGGCAGTTTACAGAATTCCAAACTACAGATAATAGTCCGTCTATGGAACTTATAGATGTGTTACCACATGGTATGGTAATGTGTAAGCGCGAAGTATACGAGCGTATTCCACAACCTCATTACCTTCAAGAATATGTACCAGAAAAAAATCTTGAAATTGGCGAAGATATATATTTCTGTCAACAAGCACAAAAAGCAGGTTATGAAATTTGGTGTGATCAAGATTTAAGTAAAGAGGTAGCACATATTGGTATTTTCCATTTCAACTATAATTTGTCAGTTCCAAAATAAAAGGAAAGACCATGATGTTTGAAAGCATCGAGATTAGACAGGTTAAAAATGGAGTTATAGTAACTCTGCGAACTGAAGAAGACGAAGATCAAGAATATGTCTATGATTCGGCTCGTAAGGCAATTAAATTTGTAAAAGATTTATTAGAAGCTAAGTCCAGTGGTATTACTCCAAATGGTTCTTAATTATGATTAAAAAAATATATAACGAAGGTGATACCGTTTGGGTATTCGGTATCAATAGACCTAACACTCCAACTAAAGGCAGAATTGTTAAATCTTTTGAAATAGAAGGTTATCTCGGCACACACTATGTGGTTGCCATTCCAACACACATTGAAGATCTGCTTGAAATTAGAACATGGGAAACTATCAGTCAAGACGAGATTGGTCCCATAGGCATGTTGAGAGATATTAAAGATGCATTAGGACCAACTAATAAATTCATAAAGAAAATTGGCTACGACTCAAATGACGTAGAAGAAGACGAGCCCAGTCAAGAACAGATATTAGCAGCAATTGAAAAATCAAGAAAAGTTGCTACACACGATCCGCTCATACTTAAAACTAATAAACCGAGACGTCGTAGGTTCTCTAATAAGAAAAAAGCATGAGTTCAACATGGGTCAATATTCTCGCAGCGTTCGAACCTGAATATTATGAACTAGAAGAAAAAATGAATCTAGGTCCTAATATACGTTGTAAACTTTTAAAAAAAGGAAGATATACTGTTTTACAATTAGAAGAAATCTGGAGTAACATAGATCATGTATACCATACTACTAAAAAAAGTGACAAGTTTGACGATTATGTTTTTTGGACCAATGAACAACTAACCGGTTGGAAAAACGTTAAAAGAATGTCTTGGGATCAATGGTACTTTAATACAAAAAAAGACGCAGAAAAATTTGTTATTCTATTTAATTTAAAATGGGCAAAGTAAGATATATTGAAGTAGAACAAAATGGTAAAACCATTATTGAACAGTGGCACAAAATTCGTGCTCATCGTTTTAATATGGGTGATGTAGAAGACCCCCAAATATATGCAGGGTTCGGAATACATACTTGGCAACAAACTGACCAGGGTAAATTTATTATGGAGCATGGTAAAAACCATGAATTTCACACACATCTTGATCATAGTACCTATGGATATCAGTGTGTCATTACCTGTGAACTAGAAAGTAAAAAATTATCCGAATATTACTTAAGATGGAACAAGCTGGATGCGTATTCTAATTACAGGTAATTCAGGATATATAGGAAGTCACCTTACTGCTAGGTTATTAAAACAACATAATATTACGGGCTTTGATTTAAATCATTACAAAATTAAACCGCACGAACATGTGGCCAATACTGTAAGTGGCAGTTACAAATGGATAAATGCATTCGATTGCGTTATACATTTGGCAGCTCTAGTACGAGTAGGAGATAGTGAAAAATACCCTAACCAATATTACATGACCAACTTTATGGGAACATTAAATTTATTAAACAATGTTCCTACGAAACATTTTATTTTTGCCAGCACAGGCGGTGCCGAATATTGTAATAATCCATATGCTGTAAGCAAACGTGCTGCTGAAGACTGCATTAAAGAATGGTGCACTAATAGAAAGATTGACTATTCAATATTTAGATTTTATAATGTAATAGGTAATACTGTAGTAGAGCCAACTAACCCAGATGGATTATTTTACAAACTTAAACAATCTATTCAAACAGGGCAGTTTACAATATATGGACATGATTATAATACTCTGGATGGAACAGCAGTTAGAGATTATATACATGTAGACGAAGTCTGTGATAGTATTGAAAAAGCAATTAATAAACCTGCAAATAATATAGAAAATCTAGGACATGGTAAGGGTCATAGTGTTTTAGAAATAGCCACAAAGTTTAAAGAAGTTAATAATGTAGATTTTGAAATACATCTGGGACTACGTCGTAGGGGCGATTTAGAATATAGTGTGCTTAAAAATCCATCCAGTTATATGACACAATCATATAGTATAGAAGAAATGTTAAAGGTTAAATAAAATGAATCCATTTAGAGATCAAGAAAAATTTATGAAAGCCTGTGATCAAACTACAGGTACATTTAACGAATTACAATACAATTTGTATAGGAATTTGATTACAGAAGAAATAACTGAATATGTACAGGCTAATGACCAGTTAGACGAGTTAGATGCTTTGATAGATATTTTGGTAGTTACGATAGGAGCTATTCACAGCATGGGCGCCGATGCTGAAGGTGCATGGAAAGAAGTTATGCGAACTAATTTTGCTAAAATAGACAAAGATACTGGCAAAGTTAGAAAACGTGAAGATGGGAAGGTCTTGAAACCCGTCGGGTGGGAACCACCAGATCTTAAACCTTTTTTACCTAAGGAGTAATTAAATGTTTGCTACAGACTCTCTAAGTTACAATTATAGTTACAGGTCCGCGGCAGAAATTAATTCAGCCATGGGCCGAGTATACGGTCATATGGGTCTAGCCGTATTGACCAGTATGATCATTAGTTTTATGGTAAGTCAAAGCCCTGCTTTGATCACTTTTCTTTTCACAGGATATATGAAATGGATCGTAATGTTTTTACCTCTAATAGCAGTATTTGGTATATCTTACGTTCTAAACAACAATCCTAGTAAACCGGTAGCAGTTGCCCTACTACATGGTTTTGCCGCATTGATGGGATTAAGTTTTGCTACCATCTTTGTAGTGTTTAAAATGGGCAGTATATTTGGTGCCTTTATGGGTGCCGCAATTTTATTTGGAGTTATGAGTGGCTACGGATACTTCACCAAAAAAAGCCTGGATAGTGTCGGAAAGTTTATGTTTGTTGGCCTTATCGCTATTATTCTTGCCAGTATTGTCAATATATTCATTGGTAGCAGTGTACTCGGCATGGTTATTAGCGCTCTTGCTATCGTTATATTTTTGGGACTAACCGCTTACGATACTCAAAAGATTAGAGAAATGGTTAGTGTAGATACGTCAGACGCAGTAGAAATAAGCGGGGCTTTGACACTATACTTAGACTTCATTAACCTATTTTTAAGTTTACTACAATTATTTGGCGAGAAGAAAGATTGAAATATAGAAAGAAACCTGTTACAATAGAAGCATTAGAATTTGTTTATAGTAACGAGGGAATAAAACAACTTCGAGAATTCTGTGGACCTGCTCTGGGTAATACTCACAAAGAACGTAACCCAGATGCTCTAGGTGAAGCAGAAATTGGAACATTAGAAGATGGTGTTCACCTAACTGTCAAGCATATTGCCACAGAAGGTGACTTCATCATTCGAGGTGTTCAAGGAGAGTTCTATCCCTGTAAACCCGATATTTTTTGGCAGACATACGAAAAGGTTTAAAATGGGTATGAGAGCACATTACTGGAGTTGTAGCAGTTTCGCCAATTGGCTACGTGGCACAGACAAGCCCACTGCCGAAACCAGTTTGGGTTGGGCCAAATGGCATAAAGCCTCAAAGGAAAAACATCCCATTAGATATTGGATCACTGAGGAAGGATTAGACTACGTCCAAAATTTCCTATGGTGGCCCATAGATAGGATCTACGATGTCAAGTATTATGTTAATAACCGTTGGATCTCTCGTACTCACGCTCTTACTGCTCACCCAAGAGACATTCCGCGAGGACAATGGAAGGATGTTGGTAATCGTTTTCTCCCTTGCCTTTTTAATGAACTTGTTGATTTTGTTGAAGTTGAGTCTGCTTGGAGTCACATAGCCTGGGATCCGGAGGCTCGTGACAAATATAAGAGCCCGTGGTATGCTACAGGATGGTTCCGTTGGCGTACTTGGCGTTGTCCAGAAGCCGGTGTTGATCATCTTAAATGGGCAATGACTTTGACCAATAAAGACTGGATTGAAGAAGGTCAAAAGGAAGAACCAACCCAGCAAGCCATAGCCGCAAAGGAAATCCTTGAACTATACACTTGGTGGAAAGAAGTCTATCCCAACCGTCCAGACCCACACGATGCTAGTGGTTGGAGTGCTC
>Ga0129333_10000630_pt1 | contig 29872 bp, 25 predicted proteins | sample CPB6_08_DNA_FD_94474 | JGI IMG/M metagenome (GOLD analysis project Ga0129333, IMG submission 94474) | Freshwater to marine salinity gradient microbial communities from Chesapeake Bay, USA - CPBay_Sum_0.6_0.8_DNA | ecosystem: Environmental > Aquatic > Marine > Coastal | place: USA: Chesapeake... | reverse complement strand
GGTTAACGCCCTTATTGGGTTTTTTTCCAAAGAATTTCTCTACAATTTCCTGGACCTTAGGGATACGGGTTGAGCCACCTACCAAGATCACCTCATCGATCTGAGAAGTAGATAACCCGGCATCTTTGAGTGCTGCCTCACAGGGCTTCAAACAGCGGGCAAAAAGAGAGTCGGCGAGTTGTTCGAATTTAGCACGACTGAGTTTTTTGACCAGGTGCTTAGGTACGCCGTCAACGGCCGTGATATAGGGCAGGTTAACCTCGGTCTCGGATGAAGAGCTCAGCTCAACCTTAGCTTTCTCAGCAGCTTCTTTGAGGCGCTGCAAAGCCATCGGGTCTTTGCGTAAATCGATAGATTCGTCTTTTTTGAACTCATCGGCCAACCAGTCCATAATTACTTTATCAAAATCGTCACCGCCCAAGTGGGTGTCACCATTGGTTGATTTTACTTCAAATACACCATCCCCTAGTTCCAAAACGGAAATATCAAAAGTTCCACCACCCAGATCGAATACAGCAATACGACGATCAGATTGAGCCTTGTCGAGTCCATAGGCCAAGGCAGCGGCGGTAGGTTCGTTCACGATACGTCTTACGTTCAGACCTGCGATCTCGCCGGCCTCTTTGGTTGCTTGACGCTGGGCATCGTTAAAATAAGCAGGTACGGTAATTACCGCCTCGGTTACCTCGTGTCCCAGGTAATCTTCGGCTGTCTTTTTCATTTTCTGTAAGACCATGGCACTGATCTCTTGGGGCGTGTACAAACGGCCATCGATATCGATGCGAACAGTGTTATTGTCACCCTTGGCCACCTTGTAGCTCCAATGGGTGATCTCCTCTCCTACTTCGTCGAAGCGACGTCCCATGAATCTTTTTACAGAGGCAATGGTATTTTGGGGGTTAGTGATGGCCTGACGCTTGGCAGGATCACCTACTTTACGTTCTCCATTTTTGAGAAAAGCCACGATAGAGGGGGTAGTACGACGCCCTTCATCGTTAGCAATCACGACGGGTTCGTTGCCTTCCATCACTGAAACACAACTGTTGGTGGTACCCAGGTCGATTCCAATAATTTTTCCCATTTGATATAATTTTTATTGATTCATCCTATTCTAGTCAATCGCCATGCCGCAGACAGATAAGGTGAAATTTTGTCAGTTTCGGCAAAAAACTGGATATCAGACAGTTTAAGCCTGGCAGAAATGTCATAAAAACTCTGCTTTTCAGGGCAATTTTGCAGATGCTTTAAAGGAGAAATTCCGTTGGGCCAAATAGCTGAAACTGACCACAAGGAAAACAGTGATCACTTGTGCCAGTACCGGAAATAGATCGAAACGCTCTACCAGTAGTTTTAAAAGCAGGTAATTTAATAGCAGGTTGAACAGGCAAACCATCAGGTACCGAAAAAGCTGAATACGGCCTTTGATCTCAGAATCGAAAAAGACTACGTATTTCGAAAAGAAGAAACCAACCGGAAAGGTTACGCAAAAAGACAAAAGCAGGGATGCGCTGTGAGGCTTGAATGCGTAAAAAGGCAAAACGAAGGGCTGCCGATGAAAGATATAAGTATAGCTGAGGGAGTACACAAAAAACCCGAGCAACACGTTGGCACCGCCCGAGGCTGCATAACGAAAGGTCTGCAGCGGTAAAAGACCTTTGAAGGGAGCATAAAAAAAATCGATGACACCCAACAGCAATCGGGCTACACTGGTAACAAGTAGTTTCATCAGAGCACAAAGTAAATCAAAGACTATCATTTCCCAAACTGCTTACCTTTGCCGCAATCATTTTATTCTTATGCGCGTGGTTGATCAACTAAAGCAATGGTTCACTGTAGTGCTGGAAGAGTCTTTTCAGTATGCTGCCACACCCGACGCACTAGTGATCAACAATACCAAACCAGAATTTGAAGGAGACTATACACTAGTCCTTTTTGCGCTGGCCAAACCCCTTAAAACCTCTCCCGAAAAACTGGGGCAGCAACTGGGAGATGCTATTTTGCATCGTTATCCCGAGACAATCGCCCGCTTTTCCGTTATCAAAGGGTTTTTGAATCTGTCACTCACCGACAGCTATTGGCTTCAGTTTGTTGACCGACAATTCCAGCAAACCACGTTGCAGGATAACCGACTTCAGGGGAAAAAAGTAATGGTAGAATATTCTTCTCCCAACACAAATAAACCCCTTCACCTGGGACATCTTCGCAATATTTTTCTGGGATGGAGCTTAGCCGAAATCCTCAAAAATTGTGGAGCGGATGTCGTAAAGACCTGTGTAGTGAACGACAGGGGTATACATATCTGCAAAAGCATGATCGCCTGGCAGCTTTTTGGAAATGGGGCCACCCCCGAGTCGACCGGCACAAAAGGAGATCATTTTGTCGGTGATTATTATGTAAAGTTCAATGACGAGTACAAGAATCAGATAGAGGCTTTGCTGGCGGCCGGACATAGTAAGCAAGATGCCGAAAAAGAAGCCCCTATCATGAAGGCTACTCAAAAAATGCTACTCGACTGGGAAGCCGGGGAACCTGCGGTACTGTCACTTTGGAATAAAATGAATGGCTGGGTCTACCAGGGCTTTGAGCAAACATATAAAAAGATCGGAGCCGATTTTCAAAAGACCTATTACGAAAGCAACACCTATTTGTTGGGTAAACAATTCGTAGCCGAGGGATTAAAACAAGGTGTTTTTTTTACCAAAGAAGACGGCAGCACCTGGATCGATCTTACTGCCGAAGGGCTGGATCAGAAATTAGTACTTCGTGGCGATGGCACGTCTGTCTACATTACACAGGATCTTGGACTGGCGCAAGAGAAATACAACGAGTTCGCGTACGACCAGAGCATCTATGTGATCGCTGATGAACAGAACTATCACATGAAAGTGCTTCAATTGATCCTTGAAAAGCTTGGTAAACCATATGCAGGGGGCATTTACCATCTCAGCTATGGCATGGTAGAATTACCTAGCGGCCGCATGAAGAGTCGAGAAGGCACAGTAGTTGATGCGGATGATATTGTGAGCGAAATGATTGATGTGGCACGTCGTAAAACAGAAGAATTAGGAAAAGTAAAAGATTTTACCCCCGCCGAATTAGACCAGTTGTATAAGACCTTGGCGCTTGGTGCACTGAAATTCTTTTTATTACGCGTTGACCCTAAAAAGAAAATGGTCTTTAACCCCGAGGAGTCGATTGACTTTCAAGGATTCACCGGGCCCTTTATACAATATACACATGCCCGGATTTGTTCTCTGCTAAGAAAAGAGACCCCAAGCGGGCAGCCATTGGGAAATTCCGCCTTTTTACCTGCAGAAAAAGAGCTTGTCGTAGCACTGGCCCAATACCCTGTTGTTCTTGAACAAGCCGTTACTGAGCAAAATCCCTCTGTACTGGCCATATATGCTTTTACCATAGCAAAAACCTTTAATAGTCTGTACAACCAACTTTCCGTGATACAAGCTGAGTCTTCCGAAAAGAAACAATTGCGGCTTAAGCTTGCTTCAATAACGGCTAAACTGATCGCTGCCTCTATGGGCAATCTCGGCATTGATGTTCCGCAGCGAATGTAGCGTAACGTAAAAGTATTACCCGATCACGATGCCCGCCAGCGCTGGTATATCTATAGTCAATAGGTAGTGCTGGTCTTGCACTGATAAACATTTACTTCTGATGACAGGATTGTGTACGGTACCTGTTCCGCCAAAATGGGCCATATCGCTATTCAAAAGCTCTTTAGTGAACGCTTTACCGGAAACGGAAAGAGTCCAGTCTCGATATACAACGGGTGTCATATTTAAAATAACCAAGACCTCTTTAGACGGATCGCTACCCTTTCTTCTGTACACCATAACGGATGCAGAACGGTGATCGAGATCGATCCATTCAAAACCAGCCGGTTCAAATTGTCTTTCAAAGAGAGCAGTCTCTGTTTTTAGTAACTGATTGAGCTCCTTTACCAACAAAGAAAGGCCCCTATGCACCGGATATTGAAGCAATGACCATTGTAATTGAGCGCGATAATCCCATTCACTGGTCTGACCGAACTCACACCCCATGAATAATAATTTGGCGCCAGGATGGGTATACATATATGTGTAGAGCAAGCGCAGGTTGGCAAATTTTTGCCACTCATCTCCCGGCATCTTATAGATCATCGGACTTTTCCCGTGCACCACCTCGTCGTGGCTGAAAGGAAGCATAAAATTTTCATCATAGAAGTACATCATACTGAACGTAAATCGATCTTGATGATGTTTACGAAACAGGGGGTCTAGTTTGAAATAGCGCAAGGTGTCATGCATCCAGCCCATCATCCATTTCATGCCAAATCCCAATCCCCCCTGGTATACAGGGCGAGATACCTGGGGCCAATCTGTGGCTTCTTCGGCAATGGTCTGCACATCAGGAAAACGCTGGTAAATACTCGTGTTTAATTCTTTTATGAACTCTATGGCCTCCAGGTTGCCATCTCCACCAAATTCATTGGGTTCCCATTCTCCCGTCTTTCTGGAATAGTTAAGCTTCAACATAGACGATACCGCATCGACCCGTATCGCATCAACATGAAAGAGATCGAACCAGAAATGAGCGCTACTGATCAGAAAAGAACGGACCTCTCCCCTTTTATAGTTAAAGACATAACTATTCCAATCAGGATGAAACCCTTTTCTTTTATCAGCATATTCATATGTATTGGCCCCATCGAATAAATACAATCCATGGGCATCATAAGGAAAATGCGAAGGCACCCAATCGAGTATCACCCCCACCTTGGCCGCATGAAAAGCATCGATCAGTCGCATGAGCCCCTGTGGATCACCGAATCGAGAAGTTGGGGCAAAATAACCTGTGCACTGATATCCCCAACTGCCGTCGAAGGGATGTTCCATAACGGGCATAAGCTCTACGTGCGAAAATCCCATTTCTTGTACGTAAGGCACTAAGAGCTCGATGAGCTCATCATACGAATGATATACCTCTTCGTTATTTTCTTCTGGTCTACGCCAGCTGGCCAGATGCACCTCATAGACACTCCAGGGAGCCGTGAGCGCATTATATTGACCACGCTCTTTCATCCACGCATCATCATTCCATCGGTAATAAAGATCCCAGGTGATAGAAGCAGTTTGCGGCCTTTTCTCCCAAAAAAAAGCAAAGGGATCTCCTTTATCAAGAATGCTTCCCTCGTATCCGACTATGTGATATTTATAAATTTCTCCCAAGCGCATACCGGGAATAAAACCTTCCCAAATACCGGATCGTTCCCACCGTGGAAACAAGGGATGCGCGTTAGAATCCCAGTCATTGAAATTGCCGATCACAGTAACCTTAGTGGCATTCGGAGCCCACACGCAAAAATAAACACCCCAAACCCCGTCAACCTGTATCGATCGGCTTCCCATTTTCTGATAAAGCCGGCAATGGGTACCTTGATGATAGAGGGCAAGATCTTCTGCCGTTAGCAGTGAGTAATTCCAGACGGGCCGAATGGGGTCAAGCTGCATATAAAAAGCTATTGCAACAACTCGAACACATAACTTTCTCCGGGTTCAATCGTAAACGAGGTGAGCGATACAATCTCTTTTGTGATCACATTACGAAGACGGCCAAAGCCCCTTGTGCGTTCTTGAAATCGGTTCCAATCGATTGACTGTGCCTTGTTACCTGTATTGGCAACGATCATGACAGTTTGTAAATTGTCATAACGAAAATAGGTATAGACCCCATCGCGTGGAATAAACTGCATCATCTTGCCACTACACAAGGCCGAAGAGTTCTTTCTGAACTGGCCAAGGCGGCTTACGTGATTGAACATGTCTTGTTGAGAAGGAGTACGTCCGGAAGTAGAAAAACGGTTGGTAGCGGGATCATCTCCGGGAAAACCACCCGGAAAATCTTCACGGACCATGGCATCAGTAGTAGTTTTTTTATTTTTCATGAGCACCTCGGTCCCATAATAAAGCTGCGGAATACCTCGTAGGGTAAGCAACCAGTTCAGTGCCATTTTTAACTTGCGAGGATCCTCATCGAACACAGAGTAGACCCTATCCATATCGTGATTATCAAGAAAAATACAATTGTTCATGGGGTTGCCGTACAACACATCCTGTGCCAAGGTCATATATAACTTACCTACCCCATTTGTCCATCCGGGCTGTTCGGTGCCAGCAGCCAGCATACCGAAACAGGTTTGAAAATCTAGCACACCCTCAGCATTATGACGAAAAGGAGAATTGATATGGCCCGCTGTAAAATAAGCATTGGCCGTAGGGGTATTGACCCAAGACTCCCCAAATACAGTAACGGAGGGGAACTCTCTTTTTAAGGCATCGTTGACTGCATTCAAGAAAGGCTCCTCACAGTATTTGTAAGTATCTACTCTCCACCCGTCGATACCGAACTCTTCGGTACTCCACACCGCATGCTGTATCAGAAAGGTAGCCAGGTAGGGATTGCGCTGATTGAGGTCTGGCAGATCTTGCGTAAACCATCCATCGAGCATGCTTCGTTTATCAGCAGTAGAAGCGTAAGGATCAAAGAAGACTTCTTCGCGGTGATTGGGAGCCGATCGGCCCTGCGAACTGTTGAACCAGTCGGAAGTTGGCGGATCTAAATGAAAAAAATGATGACTTCCTACATGATTATAGACAGCATCTTGGATCACCTTCATTCCATTTTGATGAAGGGTCTCACAAAATTTCTTATAACCCTCATTTCCACCGTATCTTTTATCGATTGCAAAATGGTTGGTGAACCAGTAACCATGATAACCGGCAACACTGTTACCCCACTCATGCAGACGGGGCATATCATTTTCGATAACAGGAGTTAACCATAGTGTGGTTACTCCCATTTCCTTGAAATAATCTAAATGATTGGTGATGCCGACAAAATCGCCACCATGTCTGGAAAATTTATTACTGCGATCGCAACCGGTATCGCGGTATGTAGGAATAATGTCATTTGTTACATCTCCGTTCGAGAAACGATCGGGCATCATTAAATAAACAAAATCGGCGGCATGAACCCCTTTTATACGTGTTTTGCCATTTCCTGGGACACGTGTTTTAAGTTGGTAGCGTACCGTCTGCGCTGTGGCTTTCCCGTTAATTGCGCCGCTCAACTTGAATTCGATGGTGCCGGGTCGAGCCTGTGGTGCTATGGCGATGTCGATAAATAGATAATTGCGATTCTCGGGGCAACTTATATTTTTAATGGTCACACCCGGATAGGTAGTGGTGGCCTTCGTAATAAAACCGATATCCTTTTGGTGTAGCATCAGTTGCAAGGAGCCGCTTTTCATTCCGGCCCACCAATGGGTAGGATAAATAGAGGGTTCAGTTTGGGCCCAAATGCTGGACAAAGTCAAAAAGAATGCTAATAAAAAGAGGATACGTTTCATACGGTAGATTAAATAATTATTTTTTTTCTTTAATAAATAAGATACAAACAAGGGCTGCCACCACCATCAAGGATCCTCCGACCGTTAGTGCGGCAAGACGGTTATTGCCTAACACTTCGCGCATCAGCCAGCCAAAGCCCAGCGAGGCTAGGATCTCGGGCAAAACGATAAAAAAATTAAAGATACCCATGTAAACACCCACTTTTTCTCTGGGAAGAACACCGCTCAGCATGGCATAGGGCATCGAAAGGATACTGGCCCATGCGATACCCACTCCTATCATTGAAATAAATAGCCAGTGCTTTGACTCGACCAAAACAGGTAAGCTGAAATTACCGATCGAAAAACTAAGATCATAAGAAGGGATACCCCCGATAAAATTGACACTGATCAAACCGGCAGCACCGGCCAGCAGGCAAACCGCATGAGTCAATGAACGCCCCCAACGGTCTGCAAGGGAGGGTAAGACCATGGCAAAAAGAAAAGTGACAACACTGTAGAACGAAAGCGTAAGACTTCCATAATCAGCCCCTGCTGCATACACAGGATCATTGGCATCTTTTCCATGGAATACGTTTACCGCCACGGCGGTCGTATAATAAAACCACATCAGAAAAAGACCTGGCCAGGTAAAAAATTGAACCAATGAAACCAATCGCATACGGGCAGGCATTTTGACCAATGCGGTAAAGATTTCTGTTGCGCCATCAACCAGCGAGGTAAGGACCTTAGAAACGCTATGCAGCATACCACCCTTTTCGGCTTTTTGCTTCTTTAAAAATTCGGGATCGCTGGGCGGATATTCCCTTGTAGAAAAAACAGTATAGAGAACCCCGGCTAAAAAGAAGAATGCTCCAAGATAAAATGACCAACGTACATTTTCAGGGACGATCCCCTTGGGTGCTGTATTGGAGAGGTTAAAAACATTTCTCATGATCCATGGCAAAGCAGAAGCGATACTGCCACCCAGCCCGATCATGAGACTTTGCATAATAAACCCACGGTTAACCTGTGAGTCAGGTAATTGATCGGTCACAAAAGCTCTGAACGGTTCCATGGCTACATTTCCGAAAACATCTAGTACCCAGAGTAAACCGGCAGCCATCCAAAGCTCGCTGCTATGGGGCATAAAGATCAGCGCAATAGAGCTCAGAATGGCACCGATCATAAAATAAGGGCGCCTTCTTCCCCAGCGGGGATGCCACGTGCGGTCACTCAGGTAACCCACCACAGGTTGTATCAATAACCCCGTCAGTGGAGCAGCCAAAAAAAGAAGGGGGACTTCGTCTGGTTTAGCGCCAAGATTTTCATAGATCCTTCCCATATTGGCACGTTGCAGGTCCCAGCCGAATTGGATTCCGAAAAACCCAACACTCATATTGATGATCTGCTGAAGACTCAATGCAGGTTTGTCTCCTTGAAAAGCACTTAGCATGGCAAGCGTTGATTTAGCAGGTAAGATAATTACAAAAAAGCAAAAAGACTCATATAACGAAGCCATCTGGTATAATAGCCCCTTTCTTTACTACAACAATGCCATCTTTTACGGCATACAAAGGATGATCTTTGTTGTCAAGATGATCTCCGCCCCGTATAGTGACATCGTTACCTATACGGACATTCTTATCGATGATGGCTCTGTGAATATGACAGCGTTGTCCGATTCCTGCAGCAGGGATACCACTCTGAATCCCTTTTTGTATGTGATCAAGGGTTTCATAAAAATCCGTTCCCATGCAATACACCTCGGAAAGTACAGTCCCCAATCCGATGCGGCTTCGGATACCGATCACGGAGCGCTCTATAGAAGTGGCACTGATGATCGATCCTTCTGCTACCAGCACTTGGTCGAGTGTGGTTCCGCTGATCTTGGCCGGTGGAAGCATACGCGAACGGGTATAGATCGTCCGTTCACTATCGAACATATCGAAGGCGGGCAACTCTTTGGTCAATTCAATATTGGCTTCAAAGAAAGAACTGATATTACCGATATCAGTCCAATAGCCGCTGTACTGGTAACTGGCTACCCTATAGCGATCGATACAGGCCGGAATGATCTCTTTACCAAAGTCAGTCGCATCTTTTAATTCTTCGCGCAATAGCTCAAAAAGTAGACTTCTTTTGAAGATATATATACCCATAGAAGCCAGGTAGATCCTGCCCTCACCTTGCATCTTCTCTCCGGTATCACTTACCCAATCGCCAAGGAGCTCTTTTTTGGGTTTCTCTATGAATGAGGTGATCAAACCCGCCTCGCTTTTAAGAATGCCGAACTCTGGTGCTTCTTTACCCATAACAGGAATGGTGGCGATAGAGATATCAGCTCCCAGCTGTTTATGATGATCGAGCATTTCGGCGAAATTCATCTGATACAATTGATCTCCGGATAATATCAGCACATAATCGCTTTCGAAGGGCTCGATATGACGAAGTCCTTGGCGCACGGCATCGGCGGTGCCTTGAAACCAGGTAGGATTATCAGGTGTTTGTTCCGCTGCTAAAATATCGACAAAGGCCCTGCTGAACGCACTAAAGTGGTATGTGTTTTTAATATGCCGGTTCAGCGAAGCAGAATTAAATTGTGTTAGTACAAACATCCTGCCCACACCATTATTAAGGCAATTAGAAATGGGTATATCTACCAACCGATATTTTCCGGCAATGGGCACCGCAGGTTTAGAGCGACTCGCTGTTAATGGATATAAACGAGATCCGGCTCCTCCTCCCAGTATCACGGAGAGCATTTCGGTAGAATGCGTGATGGTTCGTATGGCCATATTAGATTATTTCAAACTATTGTATACTTCTATATAAGCGGCTGCGGCTCCGTGCCATGAGTGATCGATCTTCATCACCTGCTCCCGGAATTGCTGAAACTGCTCAGGTTGCTGGTAGTACAACGCCACGGCCCGGTCCACAGCATGCCTTATGTCGGCAACAGTGGGCTGTTCAAAGCGAATACCGAAGCCACCAGGATCGCCCATGTCTGTAACGGTATCCTTTAGACCACCAACAGCCCTCACTACCGGAAGAGTCCCGAATCGCAGTGCATACAGCTGATTAAGGCCACAGGGCTCCACCCGACTGGGCATCAATAAGAAATCAGCGCCGGCATACATCAAATGACTTAAGGCTTCTTGATAGCCGATATAGACCCCTACCGAACCTTGCAAGGGCTCTGCCAAGAGATCGAATTGTTGTTCGATATGTTTCTCACCCGATCCCAGTACTATAAAACTTATTTTTTGTTGATAAGCTGCGACACAATTAGCAATTGCAACCGGCAGCAGATCGGCAGCCTTTTCGTTCACCATCCTGCCGATAAAACAAAATAAGGGTCGATCGGCATCTAGCCCAAAGCGGCGACAGAGCTCCTCTTTATTTTTTAGCTTGCCAGCTTGCATAGAGGAAGCCGTATAATGAAAAAGTAAATAGGGATCATGCGCCGGATCCCAGATTTCGGTGTCGATTCCGTTCAGTATCCCTACCGATTTTTCTTTTTCGTTCTCGAAGAGTTGTTCCAACCCGGCCGCGCTGGTACGCAGCTCCTGAAGATATCCCGGGCTGACCGTCGTAATTTTCCAGGCAGTCTTTAAGCCCGTAGCCAATGGATTGATCTGCTGATGCCAATCCAATAAAGACCAATGCTGCATAGAGCAGGCAGGCAGCAGGTATTTCTGCTCCCAGCTAAAAGCGCCGTTGTATTCGGCATTATGAACTGTAAATACAGAAGGGATCAAAGCCAGCCGATCTTTGAAATCGATCCCGTACTGCAGCAGAAAAGGGATCAGACCAGTGTGATGATCATGGCAGTGAATAAGATCAGGCAGATGTTTCCACGAATGGATCCAGTCGCAGACGGCGTTTTGAAAAGCGATAAACCGCGCTGTATCGTCAGGATATCCATAGATTTTTTCTCGGTCAAGCAGTCCATTGATATCGACAAGATATAGGTCAAAGCCCAATCGGTTGGACTTTTCCTTAATGACACTATAATGAAAAAATTGCGGACCCAGGTATTGACTCCCCTCGTGGACCAGCTCCCATTGTTGCTGGTAAAGGAATTCTGTACGGTGCATAGGCACGACAACTTTAGCGATATGCCCCTGCAGTGCCTGATATTTAGGTAGGGCTCCTACAACATCGGCCAGTCCTCCGGCCTTAGCCATAGGGAAACATTCTGCCGCTACATGAACAATCTCCATACTACACTGAACCTTTGAATAAATTTAAACCAAAAAATCATATTTTCATTACTTGTAAACCAGTTTGAACCAATATTACTTACCCACAAACCACTATCATGTCAGCTACTGACAAACAACCCACCAATTACGGCGCATTAAGCACGTTGATCACTGTGTTTTTCTTTTGGGGCTTTATAGCCGCAGGAAACAGCGTGTTTATCCCCTTTTGCAAAAACTATTTTCATCTTGATCAGTTCCAGAGCCAGCTTATCGATTTCTCTTTTTACCTGGCTTACTATATCGGCGCATTGATCTTATTCGCCTATGGCGCATTTGGGGGGCAAGACCTGGTGGGAAAATGGGGATATAAGAAAAGCATCATCTATGGATTGCTTTTCTCCGCCCTGGGTGCTGCTGCCATGATCTTAGCCGTGTATGGGAAAACATTCCCCGGCATGCTGCTGGGATTATTTATCGTAGCCCTTGGCTTTTCGCTACAACAAACCGGTGCGCAACCCTTTGCCATTTCACTTGGCGACCCCTCAACGGGTGATACAAGGGTGAACCTTGGGGGCGGTATTAACTCATTGGGTACAACAGTGGGGCCGCTTGTTGTTGCTTTGGCCTTATTTGGAAGTGCCAGTTCGGTATGTGACTACGAGATCCAACACCTGCCTCTCAAAAAAGTTATTTGGTTGTACGCCTTTGTAGGATTCCTGTTTATTGCAGCGGCTCTTCTTTTCGGGACCAGCAAGAAAGTTCCCGCCGGTATCAATCCTGAAAAACCCGAAAAGGCCGGACATGCCTTGGCGGCTATGCTGGTAATTACCGGACTGCTCATTATTTGCTTTGTACCTGTTTTCTCGTCTTATCGATCCGATGTATCCGGCGAGTTATATAATACAGAGCGCATGACCACAAAGACAACACAACTAGGCCTCTTCGTTACTGATTCAGCGGGCATCAAGGGCGCTTTAGTGGCAGATATATCCCGAGGCAGCGAGGCGGAAAAGGCCGGAATAAAGGTCAACGATGTGATCATATCGTTTGACGCAACTGCCGTTGATAATACGCTGGGCTTAAGAAAGCTGATCGATTCCGCTAAAGAGAAAAAAAACTTTCCATTATACGTTCAGCGAAATAGCAGCATAGACACCCTCACCCTTTGGAACGAGGGAAAAAATATCCTAACAGAGCTGGAGTGCCAGGCCTTGGCACAAACCGGTGCAAACAGGATCAATCTCTATAACAAGATCGATTCGATCAATAATTCTAAAGGTTACAAATTGGTAGCTCAAGAGATCAAAGAACTTAAAAGGCCACTGGAACAAAAAAGACTTCTTTGGCTTCTTCTGGCATTGATAGTAGTAGTGGTCGGGCTTCCCCTGCTTAGCAGTATGGCAAGTCGTCAAAAGAAAAATTGGGGTGCAATGCAGTTTCCTCAGCTGGTGCTTGGCATGCTCGCCATTTTCTTATACGTTGGTGTGGAAGTTGCTATTGGAAGTAATTTAGGTGAATTGCTAAAGCAAAAAGAATTCGGTGGCTATGTTTCCTCTCAGATCGCTCCCTTTATTGCCATGTACTGGGGAAGCCTGATGATTGGTAGATGGGCGGGGGCCGTTGGCGCATTCAATCTAAGTACTGAGCGAAAGAGAATTTTTACTTTTATTGCTCCCCTGGTGGCCTTTGGCGTGGTGCTGCTGCTGACCAAACTGGCAGGTCATGAAGTAGATATTTTATACCCTTATATAATTTGCGTATTGATCCAGATCCTGGCCTTTTTTATGAGCAGAAGTAATCCCACCAGAACCCTCCTGATATTTAGTGCCATGGGGGTGATCTCGATGGTAATTGGTCTGCTGACTACGGGCTCCATCGCTATTTATGCATTTTTGTCCGGAGGACTGGCCTGCTCCATCATGTGGCCTTCTATTTTTACACTTTCTGTTTCCGGCTTGGGAAAATACACAACACAAGGTTCAGCTTTTCTTATCATGATGATACTTGGTGGCGCGATTGTGCCTCCTATCCAGGGAAAACTCGCTGACATTATCGGTATTCATCAATCGTTTCTTGTCTGTGCCTTGTGCTTTGCCTATCTGGCGCTCTTTGCTTTTTTAGTAAAAGGAATCCTTCGACGCCAGGGTATCGACTATGAAACCACCGTAACAGGAAGCTCGCATTAATTTATTTATTGGACCATTTAGCTATGAAAAAATTTGCTGTAGGAATCGATATCGGAGGCACCAACACTAAGTTTGGTATCGTAGACAAAGAAGGAACGATCCTGACGCAGGGACGCATGCTTACCAATGGCAGCGAGACGGTGCAGGGTTTTATAGAGGAACTTTACGAACATCTCTACCCCATGATCGAGAAAGCAGGCGGTGTCAACCAATTTGCCGGAATCGGTATCGGTGCTCCCAATGGAAATTACTATACCGGCAATATCGAACATGCAGCTAACCTAAAATGGAAAGGGATTGTTCCGCTGGCAGCTATGATCAAAGGACGATTTGGCATGAATGTAAAGTTGACAAACGATGCCAATGCTGCCGCTGCAGGAGAGCAGCAATATGGATGCGCCAAGGGAATGCGCGATTTTATTACGATTACACTAGGCACCGGAGTTGGCAGCGGAATATTTGTAAACGGAAAAATTGTGCTGGGTCATGATGGCTTTGCCGGAGAACTGGGCCATACTATTATCAGACCCGGCGGCAGACTCCATCCGGGTACTGGCATTCGCGGGCCGCTGGAAGCCTACGCCTCTGCCACGGGTGTACGGGAAACCGCTCTGGAGATGCTGGCTGCTGATCCAAGTAAAAAGAGCTTATTACGCAATTTTACAGCTGAAGAACTCACCAGTGAAAAAGTCTATGAGTGCGCCATACAGGGCGATGAAATAGCCAAAGAGATCTTTAGTTTTACCGGCCAACTACTTGGGGAAGCGCTCGCTAACTTTGTAATGTTCTCTTCTCCCGAAGCGATTGTGCTGTTCGGCGGTCTTACCAAAGCCGGAGATTTAATTTTAAATCCCACTCGCAATGCAATGGAAGCCAATTTAGTGCAGGTTTTCAAAAATAAAGTAAAGCTAGTCTTCAGTAACTTAAAAGAAGCAGATGCCGCTATCTTGGGAGCTAGCGCCCTAATTTGGGAAGAGGCCTGATAAAGGCTAAAAAAGCACCCGGGTCCATCTCGCATTAGAAGTCGATCAACGTAGAACCTTGATCATAAAAACACCGGGGACGGCGCGTTGCCCCTCTTTATCGGATGGCGTTATCGTTTCTTTTCCGTTGACTAATAAACAGCTACTTCCCCCTCCGTCCAGATTCAAGGCCTCTACACAACCGATCTCTTGCAAAAGCAAAGCGGTCTGGGTAAGACTAAGCCCCTCTGCTTTTCCGGGAAAGCGGCCCTGAACAGCCAAGATGATCAACTCGCCACTCGATGTGTAACCCATTGCTGTACGAGGATGCTTATCAGAAATGGCTTTACCGGCGAATTTCAGTTCTTCATTATTGGCGACATTGATCTTGCCCTCTTGTAATAGCACAGGACCACCCCCTACAGCTGTTTGCGGTTTCCAGCTAACAGGCTGTAGCGGCAAATTCGCTTTTGACTGGTAATGGGTGGCAGCCTCAAAAAAAGACTTGGCTGTATAATTTTTGATACTGTCCTTAAAGGGAGTCAGCGGCTTTTGTAAGGCCAATGGGTAAAGCAAATTACTATCGGTGAATTGCCAGCTAATATCTGCGCTACGGTCTTTAAAAATTCCAATGGCACTTCCCAAGGGGTGACGCCAGGTAAGCGTATCTACACCCTTGCCTGCCAAGTCATGCATATGATAGGCTAGGATTTTTCCATCGTTCATGACCAGATTAAGATTCTGGTGGGTACTGAAAGAGAAGAATGATGTATTAACGACAAGCAGGGGTTGTTCATTTTTTTGATAAAACCCAAGGGGAGTAAGCCTTCTGCCAGTGGTGGTATCAGCTAAAAATCGAAGGGAGCGGTCTTTTAGTATTGCACTTACATAGTAGGCAATATTGGGCTTGCCTTCTACGGGATCTTCTGTTCGGTAAACATGCACCCCTTCGGGAAGAGGCTGGTACATTGAATCTACTAAGGTCCATCGAACTTGAGCAGCTCCATTGAACAAAAAAAATAACAAGCCAGCTATCAGGATGAAAAACCGCATAGCACAAGATACCAAAATAAAGAGAAAACTGAAGTTAGTGTTGCTTCGCCTCAAGCCATTGATTGATACCGTATCCAGGTATCACATGTTTCTCACTGTGGTAAGAGGAACGAACCAAGGGGCCACTCTCTACATAGTCGAGACCCAACTGGTAACCGATCTCTCTGTAAGAGGCAAACTCATCTGGATGAACGAAACGCTGTACCGGTAAATGCTTCTTAGTAGGCTGAAGATATTGTCCCAGGGTAACCACATCACACCCATTATCCCGAAGATCTCGAAGTGTTTGTATCACTTCTTCCTGTTTTTCTCCCAACCCCAGCATGATGCCGCTTTTGGTACGCATACCCCCCTCTTTCAAAGTACGAATTACTTCCATACTTCTCCAGTACTTGGCTTGTATACGCACTTGTCTCGTTAGTCGCTCTACCGTTTCGATATTATGACTCACTACCTCAGGATGCGCTTCGACAATTCGGTGAATGTCTTCTTTTTTACCCTTAAAATCGGGAATCAGCGTCTCTAATGTTGTCTGAGGATTAAGGGCTTTAACGGCGCGGATCGTATTGAACCAGATAGTGGAGCCGCCATCGGGCAATTCGTCTCGGTCAACAGAGGTGATCACGGCATGTTTGACCTTCATAAGCTGTATGGCTTCTGCCACTCGCTGGGGTTCATCCCAATCTACCGCTCCGGGGCGACCTGTTGCGACAGAACAAAATCCGCAACTTCGTGTGCAAACATTTCCCAAGATCATAAAGGTGGCCGTACCCGCCCCCCAACATTCCCCCATGTTGGGACAATTACCACTTTCGCAGATCGTATGCAACTTATGCTGATCGACCAAGTGTCGAACATGCTTGTAGTTTTCGCCTATCGGCAACTTCACCCTAAGCCAGTCGGGTTTTTTGGGGGGATTGGATGGTAATGGAGAATGAACCGGCAACTCAGTCATGATGCAAAATTACTGATTCCTATTTTCTTTTGCCAAACAACAAGGCGATGTGTGCCTGAATGAAAAAGGGTTTGTTTTTTTGCAATGCCATGATAGGAACCTGGCCAGTATAGTATTCTGCACTGACCCCGACTTCTATTCCGCTGACTACTTCGTTAAATCTTCCGTAATCGAAACGAAGGGCTCCTTTCACAAATAAGCCGGGTTGTAATTTCAATTCGTTCCATCCTCTCCAAAATCCGCCAGAGCCAAGTATGGAAGGCCCCAAGAACAATACGCTATCGGCCGAAGAATATTTTATATATAAAAGATCGTCAGAGGCAGGATCCTCTACCTGAACATAATAGGGCTTGAGCAAACCCAGGGCCAAGCCACCGTTATAGACAGCCGAAACCGCAACTCCGTTCTTATTACCCTTTTGCCCCACTATACGCTGCTGCCCGACACCCATTGTCAGCTGAAAAAAGTTATTGACCTTGCCATATATATATGGATTGCTTAAAAACAAGAAGGGGTTAGATAGATTTTGAAATTTATTCTCTTTGGGATGCTTGATCTCGGAAAAATCAATACGGTACAGTGTGGTTCGCAGAGGGGTTTTCATACGCCCGATTTCATAAAATAGACCATAGCCGTTACTACGTGCCTGGATACCCATGGTCGATTGCTTATTGTATACCAAAACCCCCTCTTCGGCTTGGCGGATCAGCGCATTGATCTTTTGTCGCTTTTGCTCTTTTTTAGAAGAACCCTGTGTTGGCCTTGCATCTTGTGCAAAAACAACTAGCCCGTACAAAAAGGTCAAGATGAAAAGACAAACTGCTTTCAAAAAAAAGAATTTGATGATTGAAACGTAAATTTAGACAAATTATTGAATATGACTTCAGCTGTCGTCTATGAAGGATCGCTACGAACTAGTTGTACACACGTACAAAGCGGAACCACTATCGAAACCGATGCACCGGTCGATAATCAAGGGAAGGGTGAACGATTCTCACCTACAGACCTGCTCGCCACCTCGTTGGCAGCCTGTATGCTGACCGTAATGGGCATAAAGGCCCGCGATCTGCAAATAGACCTGAGTGGACTTTGTTTTTCAGTTCAAAAAAACATGCTTACAGAACCCCGAAGGGTGGGTTCTATCGGGTTACATGCAAAGATTCCGGCCGAACTGCACAGCCTCGATGAAAAATCAAAACTTGTGTTAAAAAAAACCGGGGAAACTTGTCCTGTTATAAAAAGCATACACCCCGATATCAAGGTGAGTATAGACTGGGCCCAATGGAACTGACCCCTACCAGCTGTTCAGCACTTGAAGTACCCTACTGACGGGTAGTCCCATTACATTATAAAAATCGCCATTGATATAACGGATACCTACCACCCCTATCCACTCCTGGATGGCATAAGCTCCGGCTTTATCATATGGCTTGTAGCGATCTACATAAAATTCGATCTGCTGAAGCGTCAGAGAATGAAAGCCTACCTCGGTAATATCGTAAAAACTCTTCTCCTCTTCTCCCTGGCGTAATACTACACCTGTTATTACACGGTGCACTTGTCCTGATAAGGCAAGCAACATGCTAATAGCCTCCTCGCGGTGAACCGGTTTTCCGATCACGTTCTCTCCCAGCACAACAACGGTATCGGCCGCCAGGATGATACGATCCGCTGACACCCGTGGTTGCACGGCGAGTGCTTTATTTCTGGCAATATGCACTGGAATATCGCAATGCTCAAGATGAGGGGGAAAATCTTCCTTTGTATCACTGACAATAATTTCGAATGGAACAGCGGCCCACTCCAGCAATTGTTTTCTGCGAGGAGATTGTGAGGCTAATATGATCTTTTGCATAATTAAAAATAAAAGAAGCCCATTGAAAAAATACCTGCGAGCAAGATCCATTTGACGTAGCGGCTCAACGCACCGAAATCGGCCGGAGTGACGGCATTTTTGAGTCTTCTGACCCAATCGAGTAATGGCAACAAAATAAGAAGGATCCCATAGGCAAAGGCAACCCAATAGTTAAGCTGCAATAAATAGAGCAACACTCCAAGCAAGAGCAACAAAAGCAGACCTACCCATACCAAGGTGAAAAACCTGGCCACACCGATCCCCCACACAATGGGAAGCGTTTTACAACCATAGCGGCGATCTCCTTCCATATCCTCCACATCCTTGATGAGTTCTCTGGCCAAGGTGGCCAAAAAGGCAAAAGCAGCATACAACATTGCAAATCGATATAAACGAAGTTGTAAAGGATCGGTGCCTTGGGTCCATCCAATGGGATCTACTTTAGACGCGAATACAACCAGTATGGTCCACGCTACGAGCAGGGCGATCAGAAAATTACCTACCAAAAAACTTTTCTTGAACCGCGTAGAATAAAACCAGAGCATTACTACACAAAGCAGGTTGATCATTACCAGATATAGCTGCCTGAAAGATGTAAGGGCCAATGCAGTAAACACAATACCGGCCGTACTCATAACAAAATGCCAGACCATGGCCCAGCGGCGACTGATGATCTTGTCAACGACCAATCTCTCTGGCTTATTGATCTCGTCGATATTTACATCAAAATAGTCGTTTATCACATACCCCCCCGCGGCAATAAAAACAGAGGCCAGCATAAGCCACCAAAAATGAATTCGGTCACCCTCGGGCAACTGGCCTTCATACACTGACTCGTAAATGGCGAATTGAAATAACCCTTGTGCCAATGCTATAAAAAATAGATTGGGTAAACGGATCAGGCGAAAAAAACCGACAAGCAATGGCATGATCGGCGAATTTTAACGGGAGGCAATATTTTCTTCGGGCCCCCAATGACCTCTCACTGTCAGGACCGCTTCGATGATTTCGCGTGCGCACCCGGAGCCTCCCTTGGTGTTGGCAATATAGTGTGAAATGGCCTTTATTTCAGGGGCGGCATCGGCGGGACAGCAAGCCAGCCCGCAAGCCTGCATGGCATAAAGATCCGGCAGATCATCTCCCATGTATAATACCTCGTTGGCAGGTGTATCCCACTCAATAAATAGAGAACTGAGTAATTCAAGTTTATTGTGCACCGCCATATACACTTCGGTGATACCCAACTTCCTTAATCTTTCTTTTACCTCATCGGAATTACCTCCGGATATAACGCTGACCCGGTATCCCTTTTTGACCGCCAATTGAAGAGCATACCCATCCTTGATGTTCATCCGGCGGGCCTGCGTGAAATCAGGCATCAGATAGACCGATCCATCCGTAAGTACACCATCTACATCAAAAACGAAAGTGGTGATCCGATCGAAGGAAAGAGAATGGCTCATGTTTTTTATTTCTGGTTATCCCGCCATTCATAGACCCAGGCACTTTGGATCATTTCGAGATGCCCCTCGGTACTCTCCTCTTTTTTTCCGGTAAAACCGGGAATTGCCAAAACCCATTCTAACAAGTCGGTAAAACGGATGCGGTATATCTTGCTTTCGGTGAACTCATCGCCAAATCGCTCGTATAATTTTAAGGCAATATCCTCGTGATCGTTCCATCCGATAGGTGGTTCAAAATGCGACATGAGCGTTTATTTAAAGATAGAAAATTATTCGCCTAAGAACTGACTTTGGTCAGGAATAGTCACCTCAATATGACCGTCTCCCTGCAATAAAGTGCACTGACAACCTAACCGAGAATTCAACCGTGGGTTGACGGCACGATCGATAAAATCCTCTTCTTTATCGCTGATCGGCTCTACATGATCCTCTCCTTTGTTGACGTAAAGGTGACAAGTGCTGCAGGCGCAAACACCGCCGCAATTATGGTGTAGTTCGATCTCGTTCTCGAGCGCAATTTCGAGCAGACTATGACCCGCTTCTACCCCCTTTAATGTGATTGGTTTCAGCCCGGATTGTTCGAAGTTAAACTGTATGGTATACATAGGGTTTGCAAATGTAATGCTAAAACAAAGAAGTGACTAAGTTGTTCGGGTTAAAATATTTTTGGTATTCTTGCCTAACTTGCGTCCGATTTTTAATATCACTATCTTACCGCATGGCAAAAAATTTATTGATCGTTGAGAGCCCGGCTAAAGCCAAGACCATCGAAAAGATCCTGGGAAAGGAATTCCAGGTGAAAAGCTGTTTTGGCCATATCCGGGACCTCGAGAAGGCTTCTATGGGCATTGACCTGGAGAAAAATTTTGAGCCTCGTTATATTGTTTCTGCTGACAAGGAGAAAGTGGTAAGTGATTTGAAAAGCCTGGCCAAAAAATCTGAAGAGATCTGGCTGGCTACCGATGAGGACCGCGAAGGAGAAGCTATCAGCTGGCATCTTTGTGAAGTACTTGGACTGGATCCCGCCAAAACCAAGCGGATCGTGTTCCATGAGATCACCAAACCGGCAATACAACAAGCCGTCAAAAAACCCAGAAGGGTCAATATGGACCTGGTGATGGCGCAACAAGCCCGACGTATTTTAGACCGTATCGTCGGATTTGAGTTAAGCCCCGTACTGTGGCGAAAAATGAGCATGCGAGGTAATCTCAGCGCCGGACGTGTGCAGAGCGTGGCAGTACGCCTGATAGCGGAAAGAGAAAGAGAGATCAACGCCTTTACCCCTGTCAGTCATTTCAAGATCGAGGCCTTGTTTGCTGACAAGGATGCTGAGGGAAGACTGATCAATTTTGCTGCCGAGGGAAAAAAACAAAATAACGCCGAAAGTGCAGAAGCTTTTTTGAAGACCTGCATTGGAGCTACTTACACTGTTAATGACATACAGGTAAAGCCCGGTAAACGCTCTCCGGCTCCCCCCTTCACCACTTCTACATTGCAGCAAGAGGCCTCCCGTAAATTAGGATATGGCGTTTCGCGTACTATGCAGATCGCACAAAAGCTGTATGAAAATGGATACATCACGTATATGCGTACCGACAGTGTCAATTTGAGTAATACGGCATTAGCCGATATTACCGATACGGTCGAAAAAATGTATGGCAAAAAATATCACCAGTTCAGAAAGTATCGTAATAAAAACGAAGCAGCGCAAGAAGCCCACGAGGCCATTCGCCCAACCTACATGAGTAATGCTACCATCAAGGAGGCTGAGTGGGCGAGGCTCTATGAATTAATCTGGAAAAGGACCATGGCCTCGCAGATGGCCGATGCCGAACTCGAAAAGACAACTGTAAAGATCCTGATCTCGACCAATGGCGAGGAACTTACTGCCGCTGGCGAGGTGTTGAAATTCGACGGTTTTTTAAAGGTATATCTTGAAGGTCGGGATGAGGAGGATGGTGAAGAAGAAAAAGAGGGAATGTTACCGCCGCTGAAACTGCAGCAGCGTGTGACGCTCAATACCATGAAAGCTATAGAGCGTTTCAGCCGACCCCAACCCCGCTACACCGAGGCCTCTCTTGTAAAAAAATTAGAAGAGTTGGGCATCGGTCGTCCATCGACCTATGCACCTACGATCTCTACAGTTCTGAAAAGAGGGTATGTAGAGAAGCGAGATAAAGAAGGAACCAGAAGAGCCTACACTGTATTTGAATTAAAAAAAGATAAAATCACCGGAATAACAGAAGAAGAGAATACCGGAGCAGAAAAATCAAAACTATTCCCCAGCGACCTGGGGCTGGTAGTCACTGACTTTCTGCTTCAGTACTTTGATGAAATAATGGATTATGGCTTTACGGCCAAGATCGAGAACGAATTTGATGAGGTGGCGAGCGGCAAAATGAAGTGGAACCAGATGATCAAAGACTTTTACAAGCCCTTCAAAAAAGATGTTGACAACACGATCGAAAAAGCTGAACGGATCAAGGGTGAACGTGTATTAGGAACTGATCCTGCCTCTGGTAAAGCGGTGGTGGCCCGTATGGGACGCTACGGAGCCATGATCCAGATCGGACAGGCCGATGACGAAGAAAAACCTCGCTTTGCAAAGATTCCGACCGGGCAAAGTATTGAGACCATTTCGTATGAAGAAGCTATGGCACTCTTCGGTGCGCAAGGTCCCATGGGACAATACGAGGGAAAAGACGTATCGGTGAATGTAGGACGCTTTGGACCTTATGTAAAATGGGGAGATGAATTTATTTCATTGCCCAAGGGAACCGATCTGGGTACAGTCGATCTTCAACGTGCGGTTGCACAAATAAAAGAGAAGCAAAAAGCAGATGCCCCGGTAGGCTTATTCCAAAGCAAACCGATAACAAAAGGAACCGGCCGATTCGGCCCCTATATAAAGTGGGATGGCCTTTTTATCAACGTACCCAAACGATACAATTTCGCGACGCTGGCCGATGCGGAAATGAAAGAGCTTATCGAAGCCAAGATCAAAAAAGAAGAGAATCGTTATATCCAGCGTTGGCCAGAATTTAACCTGGCACTTGAAAACGGGCGCTGGGGCCCCCTTATTCGTTTCGGGAAAAAGCAACTCTATCTGCCCAAAAAAGCAGATGGCACACGCTATAGTGCCGAAGAGGGTGCTGATTTTACGCTAGACCAGATCAAAGATTTTGTAGAACAGCAACTCCCGGGTGCTTTTTCCCAAAAAAGCAAAAAGATTGCTGGCAAAAAAACCAGTGGCCCAAAAAAAACAGCAAATTCTTCAAAAGTCGTCATAACGAAGAATAAGAACGCTTCCCAAAAAGCGATTGCCAAAAAGGCACCTGCTTCAAAAGGAGTTACTAAAAAAGCAACTCCGAAAAAAACAGCTGCAAACAAAACCCGTTCTGCGCAGACCAAGGCAAGCCCCAAGAAGAAGAAATCCGGAAAATAATAAGCATGAAGCGTGCCTACTGGGAAAATATGGCCGAACGATACAACGAAGAGATCTTCGATGTACGCCGCCAAGATAAAAAAGCACTTATTACAAGGGCTATCAAGAAGTATGCTGATCGGTCTTCACGGATAATAGATATCGGATGTGCCATCGGTAAATGGTTTCCGGTTCTCTCTCCTCTTTGCAAAGAAGTTATCGCTCTCGATATCTCATCAGCCAATCTGGCTATAGCAAAGGAAAGCTACCCCCAACTTTCCAATATTTCGTATTGGCAAAGAGATATGAGCAAGCCTGCTATCAAATTACCCGTCTGTGAACTAGGGATCTGTATTAACGCGATACTGACTCCCGACTCGAAAGACAGGAGAGTTTTCTTTAAAAATCTTTCCCGTTGTATAGCGCGAAAGGGTAAACTAATAGTAACGGTCCCCTCAATGGAATCTTTTCTTCTATCGAGACGAATTCAAAACGAATACAAGATTGACCGTACGGTATTTCCTACCCTCTCCAGTCCGAAAAAAGGACTCCGCCTGTGGAATAATCTTTTGCAAGGGGTTTGTGATATCGATGACGTGGCGCATAAACACTTTTTGGCCGAAGAATTAGACTTACTATTCAGTCGCTCGGGCTTTACTCCCTTACGATTAGAAAAAATCGAGTATAGCTGGAAAACAGAGTTCAACGAACCCCCTCGCTGGCTTCGTGCCCCCCTTCCCTGGGACTGGATGATGATCGCCGAGAGAAACTGATCTTTTTTAAGACCTGTGGAAAAGTTTCTGTTGCTAATACAATCAGCAGTGATGATATTGTGTGTAGATGTCATCTGAAAAAGAAATAACCGCACTATTCAGTCTTATTGATGATCCTGACGAAGAGGTCTATGGCGTGGTATCTGACCGCATTGCCGACTATGGACGTACAATCATCCCAAATCTGGAACATCTTTGGGAAACCACACCCAACGAACAGGTGCAACAACGCATCGAATCGTTGATACACCGACTCCAATTTCAAGATCTTCAACAAGACCTATTGGCTTGGAAAACGGCGGCACAGCCCGATCTGTTGGCCGGAGCTTTGCTCTGCACCCGCTTTCAATATCCTGACCTCACTATAGCTCCTGTACTCGCTGAACTCGAAAAGCTGCGGCGTAATGTATGGCTCGAATTGAATAACTACCTGACGCCATTGGAGCAGATCAATGTCCTTACTAGTATTCTTTTTAGTTATTATGGATTAAAGGGAAAGGCAAAAGACTATAGTCGGCCAGAGGAGTTCCTGTTACAAACCGTCCTGTCTTCAAAAAAAGGAAATGGGTTTGGCAATGGCATCATTTACCTGCTCCTCTGTGAAGGGTTGGATATTCCCATCAAACCTATTCGGATCCCGGGGCAATTCATTTTGGCCTATTTTAAACCGGTATTGCAGACAACGGGAAAACAAGAGAGAGTGACGGAAAAGATCGAATACTTTATCGAGCCTGGCAGCGGGCAAGTGTTCACAAAAAAAGAAGTAGATGGCTACTTTAAAAAAATGGACCTGGCACCAGATGTCTCCTATTTTACGCCACTGAATAATATAGAAACTATCGCACTGCTCATGACAGAACTGGCGCAGTGTTTTGATACCGAATCAGATCGTTACAAAAAAGAGGAACTACTGGAACTCGCCCGATCGCTGACAGAAAAATAATTCGATCTCCTGGCAATAGATCCCGCCTCTCTGCCGCGAGAAAAGGGGGCAAATACTAGAGCACCGGGAGTTCCCAACCTGGACGATAGTTGCCTTTTACAAAAGCATTTGCCTCATCAAAGTTGGTCACCTTCATCTCTTTTGCATTCCAAAGCAGTTTTTTACGCCCAAGGTATTTATCGTCCCAACCTTTCAGGTTAGGGTTTTTAAGCAACCAACTTCTAATAGCCAGATTTCCCATCAAAATACTCTCAGTGAAAGGACCTGCATAGGAAAATGGCGAACTGGTAACTCCCTTATCGTATCCTGCTATGCAAGCATTGACCCATTGCAGATAATGCCCTTCGTTTACGCGAGGAAGATAAGGTGTAGGCAAGGTTGTCTCTTTCATCAGACGGGTCGGAAGCAGTCGCGGATTAGCCCCATAACAATCGATAAGCATTTTTCCTTTCGTACCAATGAGTAATACGCCACCATCCCAATTACCAAAGGCTTCTTCGGGACCTAGCTCCTCTGGTCTGGGCGGCAAAAGGCCTCCATCGTACCAAGAGACCTTGATACTCCCTTTACCGTCTGTGCGGGGATGATGCAAATGAATGATAGAGGCGGGCGGACAAGCGTCGATATTCTGTGTATCGTTCCACATTTCTTTCCAGATAGTGGCTACACTGCACTCGGCAGAATCCGGATACGAAATAGGTAATATACGATAGACCGGATCCAAAATATGACAAGCCATATCACCAAGGGCTCCTGTTCCAAAAGCCCACCATCCCCTCCAATTAAATGGAAGATAAGCGGGATGGTAAGGTATATGCTTGGCTGGTCCGAGCCACAGGTCCCAGTCGAGTTCGGCAGGAATAGAAAAATCACCCGAAGGAGTTGCTTGTCCTTGGGGCCATACGGGACGATTAGTCCATGCATGAGCCTCGGTAACTTCTCCGATAAGGCCTGCCTCATACATTTCCTTAGCTCTTCTAACCCCTTCGCCTGATCCTCCCTGGTTTCCCATTTGGGTAACGACACGGTATTTTTTGGCGGCCTCTGCCAGCAAACGAGCTTCATAAATACTATGGGTCAATGGCTTTTGGGTATAGACATGTTTTCCCAATTGCATTGCAGCCAAGGTGGCGACAGCATGCGTATGGTCAGGGGTAGAAATACTACATGCGTCGATCGTATTTTTTTCTTTTTCGAGCATGACCCTGAAATCGCGGTAGTAGTTGGCTTGCGAGTACTTCTTTCGCCCTTCAGCTGCTTGGCGATCGTCCACATCGCAGAGCGCCACAATATTGACAAAAGGACTTTTTGCAAAAGAGGCAATATCGCTTTCTCCCTTACCGCCTACGCCGATCGCGGCAATATTCAGTTTGTCACTGGGAGCCACAAAACCTCTTCCCAAGACATGACGGGGAACAATAAAAAAACCGGCAGCGGTTAGTGCCGATTGTTGCAAGAATTTTCTACGATGTAAAGAAGATGAAGACATAAAGCAGCCAGTTTTACGCTGGTTAAATGTACTGCATTATGCCAAAGAAATAAAGCTAATCTGTACCCAGTTCGCGGGGGCTAAAGGCAAAGGGCAAGAGCAACTTAGCACTATCGATGATCATCACCTGGCCTACCTCTCCACCCAAGATCAATTTGATAGGGGCAGCGGAGCGAAATTCGAATTCCACCAAAGCTTGTCGACACATTCCACAGGGACTGATAGGTTGATCACTGGCCCTTTTCTTGCTTTTATAACTTATTGCCATGGCAGCGATCTTTTGCCCTGGATATTGCATGGCCACATTACCCAACAGGACTCGTTCTGCGCAAATTCCTACCGGGTACGATGCATTTTCCTGATTGGTACCCACAACGACCGCACCATTTTCCAACAGGGCAGCAGCCCCCACATGAAATCCAGAATAAGGAGCATAGGCCAATGGCGTGGCAGCAATGGCCGAGCGGAGCAGGGACGCATCAGAGGCATCCAGCGAGTTGATAGTATCAAAAAGCTGGTATGAAAATTGAAATTGCTGCATTCGGATTTATTTTACCAGCTTGAACAAACGGTCCCAACGCGGTCCATTCTCCCAGCTGAACCAGATCATCCAGGCTTTGCCCACGATACGATCCTCGGGAACAAATCCCCAGAAACGGGAATCCTGGGAGCCATGTCGGTTATCTCCCATCATCCAGTAATAATTCATAGAGAAAGTGTATTCCCGGGCAGGTTGCCCATTCAGATAGATCTGACCATCCTTCAGATATAGCTCGTTGTTCTCGTAAACACGGATCACTCTTTCATAAAGACGATAGGTCGAATCAGTGAGCGCAATGGTCTTTCCTGCTTCAGGTATCCACAGAGGCCCAAAATTATCTTTGGTCCATTTAAAATAGGTAGTGTCTTGCGGATATACATCGCCCGAGGTAGTACGGGGGTCCATGTCGTTCACAGAGAGTGGATCATAGACCTCATCGTCAGCAACCAGCGGGCTCGATAAAAAAGGTTGCTGGCTAAAAGAAGCAACTTTGTTGTAAGGCAAATTGATCACATAGCGACCATTCATATCCACTCCGAACTCGGTGCTGTTGAACTCTTCTTTAATAATATCTGGATCGAGCACAATAGAGGAGGTAAAGGTATAGGTGTATTGGGCATCTGGTGGGGCCGGAGAAAGTTCTCCATCAATGAAAACCTGACCTTTTCTTATTTCAAGTCTGTCGCCGGCAATGGCTACGCAACGCTTGATGTAATGATCCGTTTTATCGGCAGGGTGAATGGCTAACGGATACGTCTCAGGATCGGAGAGGACGATCTTTCTTCCGGCATCGATATCACCATTGCCCAACCTTCTACAAACATCGTAATAAGGATCTTTTGACTGGTATTGTGGCAAGTTGATCACCGTATCTCCTGCAGGAAAATTAAAGACTACTGCATCTCCTCTTTCTACAGGATTAGAGAACCAACGAATGTAAGGAAGTGAACCCAGTCGGGTGTAAGAAGTCTTGCTGGAGCCAAAAGGCAAATAATTATGCATAAAAGGCACCGAGAAAGGCGTATTCGGAATGCGGGGACCGTAACTCAACTTGCTGACGAACAAATAATCATTTACCAACAAACTTTTTTCCATAGACCCTGAAGGGATCGTGTAGGCTTCAAACACAAAAGTTCTGATAAGCGTGGCAGCTACAATAGCAAAAATAGCAGCATCGAACCACTCGCGCCAGGCCGGTTTTTGATGCTTAACCACCCCTTGCTTTCCGATATAGGCGGTGTTGGGACGATTCGCCACCAGGGGAAAGTAAATAGGCGCTAAAAAGACCACCATCATGTGATCGACTAATGAAAACCGATTGAATGCTTTAGCGAACTCGATAAAAATACCGGGCGTAATAAACCAACCTATCACAGGAATAAATTGCCAGAACACCCAATGACGAGGGCGCCCCGCCAATGACTGCATAACCCAGGTATTATAAAAAGGGATATAGGCTTTCCAGGAGGGCAAGCCCGCTTTGACAAATAGCTTTGCAAGACCGGGTGCTGGTAAAAGAACCAACAAGGTGGACACCAGATAAACGATCAGAAAATGTTGAAGCGGCATGCTACTTAGTTTGATACATTACCTCTTTTACCAGCCGAACTGTTCTGGCTACATCGGGAAGAGCCGCTGCGACCAGGTTGGGGGCATAATGGAGCGGTGCATCGGCTGCTGTAATACGACGGATGGGAGCATCGAGGTAATCAAATCCTTCTTTCTGGATTCGGTAAGAGATCTCGGACGAGACAGAGGCATAGGGCCACTGCTCTTCTACGATCACAAGACGATTTGTTTTTTTAACCGACTCAAGAATGGTATGCCAATCAAGGGGGCGTATGGTTCGAAGATCGATCACCTCTGCACTGATACCTTCTTTTTCTAATTCTTGTGCGGCTCCGAGCGCCACCTTCATCATTTTGTTAAAAGATACGATCGTCACATCACGACCGGATTTTTTGATATCGGCTTTACCGATCTCGATGTAATATTCTTCGTCAGGAACATCCGACTTATCGCCGTACATCACCTCGCTTTCCATAAATACAATAGGATCTTGTTCGTAGCGCAGGGCCTGCTTCATTAACCCTTTGGCATCGTATCCATTGCTGGGTGATACTACTTTGATACCGGGGATATTGGCATAAAGAGATTCAAAGGCCGTGGAGTGCTGTGCTCCAAGTTGTCCGGCCGAGCCGTTGGGTCCTCGAAAGACGATAGGACAAGTAATCTGCCCTCCGCTCATGGCGAGCATCTTAGAAGCCGTATTCAGAATTTGATCGAGCGCCAGCACGGCGAAGTTCCAAGTCATGAATTCTACGATGGGCCGTAATCCATTTTGGGCCGCCCCCACTCCGACGGCAGCAAAGCCCAACTCGGAGATAGGTGTGTCGATCACTCTTTTCGGGCCAAATTCTGCCAGCATACCCTGGCTGACCTTGTAGGCACCGTTGTATTCCGCCACTTCCTCCCCCATCAAAAAAATTCGGTCATCCCTTCTCATCTCTTCCGACATGGCTTCGCGAAGGGCTTCCCGAAAGGCAATAGATCTGGCCATTTTCATTTGATTTTATGCCTGGCAAAATTAAGCTAATTTTGCTATCTTATGAAGAATATAAAGCTCATAGAAGTTC
>Ga0129333_10000628_pt1 | contig 29921 bp, 35 predicted proteins | sample CPB6_08_DNA_FD_94474 | JGI IMG/M metagenome (GOLD analysis project Ga0129333, IMG submission 94474) | Freshwater to marine salinity gradient microbial communities from Chesapeake Bay, USA - CPBay_Sum_0.6_0.8_DNA | ecosystem: Environmental > Aquatic > Marine > Coastal | place: USA: Chesapeake... | reverse complement strand
ACTGGCGCAACTGGTATCCAAGGCAATCAAGGTTCAACAGGTGCCACTGGACATGAAGGATCAACTGGTGCCACAGGCTTAACTGGCAGCACAGGCGCAACAGGTATCCAAGGCAATCAAGGTTCAACAGGTGCCACTGGACATGAAGGATCAACAGGTGCTACAGGTATTCAAGGTGACCAAGGCTCTACAGGTGCTACTGGACAAACTGGATCAACAGGTGCTACTGGTCCTCAAGGCATTCAAGGTGACCAAGGCAGCACAGGTTTAACTGGATCCACAGGCGCCACAGGTATCCAAGGTCCTCAGGGATCAACAGGCGCCACTGGTCTACAGGGAAGCACAGGTGCTACTGGACTTGGTTATGATGGATTAACCAGCACTTCTTCACACTCTACCACACTTGGTAGTAAGACATTTATTGTTAACCAATCATATGGAACAAATGCTTACATTGTAGGGTCATATGTAACAGGTAAAGCATCTTTTGGTGTCATTGTAGGCGATATTACTGCTTATTCAAGCACATCAATGACTGTACAAGTTAGACAAGTCAGTGGACAATTAGGTCCTTTTGATTCTTGGGCATTTTCAATAGGAGGTAGTCAGGGATCAACAGGTGCTACTGGACCACAGGGAAGCACAGGTGCCACAGGATTAACAGGCTCAACAGGTGCATTAGGCAGTCAAGGTAGCACAGGTGCCACAGGCGAATATGGAAGCACAGGCGCAACTGGACCACAAGGTATTGCAGGTCTTGACGGTGCCACAGGTGCTACTGGACTTGGGTTTAACCACCAAGGTGTTTGGAGCACTGCCACAACCTATTCTTTAAATGATGTTGTTTCATACGGGGGCAGCAGTTATGTAAGTTTACAATCCACCAACATAGGTTGGGAGCCAAATACACAGGCGGCTTACTGGGATCTATTAAGTGGAGCAGGTGCTACAGGCTCCACTGGACCTACAGGCACACAAGGTGCCACAGGTAGTCAAGGAAACCAGGGATCAACAGGTGCTACGGGCTTAACAGGTAGTCAAGGTGCAACTGGACCTGTTGGTTTACAGGGAGATCAAGGTAGCACAGGTGCTACGGGCCAAACAGGCAATCAAGGAGCCACTGGTAGTGCTGGAGCCCAGGGATCTGTGGGTGCTACAGGTGCCACAGGTATCCAGGGAGATCAAGGTAGCACAGGTGCTACTGGCCAAACAGGCAATCAAGGAGCCACTGGTGCCAATGGATTTAGCGGTGAGGTAGGTGCTACAGGAGCAACTGGTGTTTCTGGTAGCATTGGTGCTACAGGTGCTCAGGGCGCACAAGGCAACCAAGGCGCCACAGGTGCGGCAGGTAGTGCGGGTAACCAAGGCGCCACAGGTGCTACAGGAGAAACAGGTGCCACAGGACCTGCTGGTGCCACAGGTGCTCAAGGCACACAAGGCGATGTGGGTGCTACAGGTGCAACAGGACTTACAGGTGCAACTGGACCAAGTGGAAGTCCATTTGGTGGTGGAACTTTCACAGGAAATATCACTGTTAAAGGTGTCACTGAAACAGTATTCAATCATGGAACCTATAACGGTGGAACATTCTTCCTTGATCCATCAAGTGCAACAATTCATGTGATGACTTTGGCAGGCAACTCTACATTCAACGGATTTGTTAACGCTACGCAAGGTCAAAGCCTAACATTCCTGGTTAGACAGGATAGCACAGGCACAAGAACATTGGTCACAGGCACAAATGCTAACACAGTCTGGGCAGGCGGAGTTAGAACTTTAACAACCAACAGCAACGGAGCGGACCTAATTAGTTTGGTCTACTTGGGTAGCACAGGAACCGCAGTTGGTGCCTATTTGGGTTCATTAGCAAGAGGATTCCAACCATAATGTTATTCAGTCACGCAATTCAAACACCTCCTAAGGAAGTAGTTGATCCTTTTTGGGCAGAGACTATAAACCTTATGAGGTTTGATAATAATTTTAACACAGAAGCGGGCACATTAACCACAGTTACCAACACTTCGACGACTTTTAGCACAACAAGTCCAAAGTTTGGCACACATAGTTTGGACTTTGGCAACAACAACCAATGGGTTAAAATTGCTCCTAATGACAACAACTACTTCAAGTTTGGCACAGGCGACTTTACTATTGAATTTCATGTCAACTTCTATGGCACACAACCTACTGCCAATAAGGGTAACTTTGCCCTGTTGTCATTAAATGGTTATCAGAATGTGGACTCGGTAACAGTATCACCTAACTGGAGTTTTTATGGTTGGAACACCACAAATCCAGGTTGGGCTATAAGTTGGTATAATGGTGACATCGATCCTGGTCCTGTGGTAACTGTATACACACATCCAAGGCGAGTCACACACAATACTTGGACTCATATTGCTTTTAGCCGAACCAGTGGTAGATTGTATATCTCAGTGAATGGCAGTGTCTATGACGCAGGCTCTTATACCAAAGCATTAGATTTCACAGGCGGCTTTGACAGCACTCGTGGTGGCACCATGTTGGGCAACAATGGTTACAATGAATATAACAGATTAACTGCCGCACCTGCCACAGGAACAGGTTATTTTAGAATGGATGACCTAAGAATAACCAAAGGTATAGGTCGTTATAGGGCAAACTTTCAACCACCTGAAAAGCAATTCCCAACTCCTACACAACCCTAAGGAAAGAAAATGTTTGAGAGAATATGGACTACTGCTACACAGGCCAATAATTGGGAACTAATTGAAATAGAAATTGATTCAGAGTATCAAATGCTTTTGGGCAGTGCCGAAAACACAGAACAACAATACCAAATTGTAGAACAAGGCCTAAATGAAGGCTGGATTAGGATAATATCATGACGGAAAAAATTCAGGCAAAAACCACCTCAAATCAAGCAAAATTCAAACAAAAACTTGACGAATTAGAGGCGAAAATGACAGAAATAGAGACAAAATTAACCAGTCTTGAAAATAATGTGCTAAGACACATAACCGACGATTTAAAGGCCATAAAAAGTTTGGGCTATGTAGTATTGGCCGCATTTGTTGTCCAAATTATTGTTTTGCTCAAATACCTATAACATAAATCCAAATGTGGAACGAAAGAAGTTAGAGCAAATATTAGATCAAGTAGCCGAGCATTGGTTTATAGGTATTGAAGCACCCACTAAGTTTGCCAAAGTAAAAAGTAAGGTAGCCATGGGCAAACAAAAGGCCCGGGGTTTCCCGCAACTAATGTTTTTGAAACCAAAAACTTTGAATTGTCCAATTTGTAATAAAATTACGGATTCGGAAAGTAAGATTAATCTACGCACTCGAAGACAACGGTTAAACTGCGGTTGCGAAATAGATTTTAAGGGTATAAAATAATATAAGACTTAAATAGTCTTGAGTGTGCTGTTGTTTGGTTTTGCTTTAACACAAACATACGCATTCTGTATCCTTTAAGCCTTGATAAAAACGCCATTTTATATTCCCTTAAAGAGATAGCACACTCGGGTTCGCCAGCAAGGCTGATCCAAATTCAAAAACCTATAAGGTTTTAAGCCCGCACTCCTAAGCGGGCTTTTTTTTGGCTATTAGACCTCTTGCCACTGGTCTGATTTCTTGCCACTGGTCTGATTTCGGGTTTTGCCACTGGCTATATTAGTAGTAATGATATCATGATCCATATGATACCAATATGGTACCAATGAACCAGCGAACCAGTTGCTTAATCGCCCTCTTCTGTCTTTCTTACAGCAACCTGAGTTTCACGGAGAACTCTTTTCTTGACAAAATCCAGTAGATATCATAAACTTATATAAATAAAGTTAGGGGAATGGAATATGGCGTTAAAAAAATATCAGGATACAGTATGTATAAAACTAATTTTTCAATCAAGCATCCCTACGAATTAACCGAGGTGGTGCGTAGGTACCGCGAGGTATCTCCAAAAACTCCAATTGATAAAATAGAGGCCCATTGGGGTTTACATTTAGCACTGGTTAATCAAGAGATTGCCCGTGGCATTGTTTTGGCCACAGATGAACAATTGGATGATAATAAAATACCCGTAAATTGGTATAATCTCAAAACTCAACAAGGTGTAATTCAAGAACGACCTAAGAGAATTTGGCTTCGTGATTGGTTTCACCAAAACTTTCCACTATTCAAAATACATACTATTGGCAATAGAATGACCACAGGACACCAAACTATGATTGAACTACGATACCCACTTGAAATTGTGGCCGCAAGCCAAACACCTGAAGAATGTGTGCTTAGTGTTTACTCACCTGACGAACTTGAAGAAATCAGTCAACTTGCTGAATCAGGTATGGAGCATTTTGTAGAAATTGACATGGGCAGTCTTGAGCGATATATTCGTAGCACTGAAGATGTCTTGTCTACCAAACAGGGTCCAGAATACCTCAAAACTGTCAAGCACAGTTATTTGGTTGCCAAAACTATTCGACTTGTAGCGGAATATTTTAGGATAGATGATAGACACTTACTGCCTCAACTGCCTGTAGAGTCGAGATTTGGTAGAACTTACTATCGAGGACTTAATCTACAGTCAGCACCCAGACAGGTTAGACACGCGGCTTTGGGTGACTGCCATCAGTATGATTTAAGCGCCAGCGTTTACCATTGGATGTATACCCTTGCTGGCACAGTAGACCCAGAATACTCGTATACCTACATACTTGAATATTTGGATCATAAAAGTGCTCATAGGCGCAGGCTGGCAGATCTACTGCGAGTTAAAGGCCTGGCTCGTTGGCGTGAGGATTTGATCAAAGAAGTTATAACTGCCGTGGGATTTGGTGCTAACTTTGATCGCATGGGTTGGCGAGACAATCAAGGTCGTTGGCATTGGCCTGCTATCTCGCAGATTATCAAAGATCCCCAAAGCAGAGAAGCGCTAAAGCAGGATCCGTGGTTTGGCAATTTTAGGACAGAAGTAGAACAACTACAACGAGCCATATTCCAATATATCAAGAAAGAAAATCTCATACCCGAAGAAGACCGTGACCTGCTGACCAGTGAAAGTGGAACACTATTACAAAGCAGGACCTTGGCCTATGCTTATCAACAATTCGAAAGCCAAGTTATGCGTAGTCTGCGAGACCTTATACCCCAAGACAATGTGTTATTACAGGTACATGACGCACTATACACTCGTAGAAGTGCGGACTTGGCTGCATTGAGGTTGGCACTGAGAAAGTATTCACAGGAAGGGTGTATAGATCACACAGAAATTGAAACCTACGGTTATAGAGAAGATGTCTCTGAGCACTATGAATTGATTAGAGACGAAGAACGCCGAGCCAGAGAATGGGCCGTTAAAATGGGCTATAAGCCACAGCACTCCACTGAAGAAGAAATAGATCGTAAGATTAATTGGATGCTGAGAGAACGAGCACCGCATTGGGATAAGCACAGCCAGGGCAGGGACTATGACAATGGTTATAGATCTGAGGCAGACTGGGACCCGGACTGGGACTGCGATTTAGACTGATATCTACCAGCACCGCAGTCTATGTAATAAATAAAGTTATGAACATATATACTCGTAGGCGTAGCGACTGCTACCTTTATACTCGTTGGCATAATGTGCGTAATTCTTGCCTCAATCCCCGCTGTTCAAATTATCATCTCTATGGTGGACGCGGCATTCAAATCTACAAGGAATGGGCAGAGAACAAGATAGGCTTTGACAATTTCTTTGACTACATTGATTCGGAACTGGGGCACGCACCTGACCTAAGTTATAAACTGTCAAGAATAGATCAATTTGGTGATTTTGAACCAGACAATCTTGTATGGACCACAGTCAAAGAAATATCCAATCGCAGACCCTCATGCCACTTTGTTGAATATCAGGGGCAACGACACAACATTCAAACTTGGAGCCAGATCACTGGGATAAACTATGAAACCTTACTACAAAGATTCCTCAAAAACTGGCCCGCAGAACAGGCCCTTACCAGAGACACCTGATCCTAACCCAAGTTGGCACTATATGCAAGGACCACCTGTGCGAGCAAAAAGACAAAGAATAGCAAATCGTATCTATAAAGACGCCTTTGATCATGAAAGGCATCGTGCTTGGCATTATCACAGAGCCCAAGCACACTTTAGAGGTGAAGCACATCAAATCTCTCCAGAACAATGGTTTGAGATTTGGCCTCAAGAACTTTGGGTTCGTAGGGGCTATGGTGGCGACGATCTTATATTAACAAGGCGCGATGACAAAGAGGCTTGGCATATTGATAATGTAGAAATCATAACAAGACGAGAACGCAAACTACGCAACAACCGAAGGAACAAGTCTAATGTGGGACGATAAAACTTTTGACCCCTATGAAGAACTTATGACGCTCAAAGCGGAAATGGCCGCACAAATCCGTTGGAATTTAAGCATTGAGCGTACAGTTAATTTACAGCAATCGCTGATTAGAGATCTACATGACCGAGTAAAATTATTAGAAATGGCAAGACAATATGAAGAAAAGAATTGAAATGACACTGACAGCGGGCAACCAAGCCCGTTTTGAATACACAGATGGTGAGCAGGCCCAAACACACTACGAGGAACTGCGAGCAAGAATGGCCATAGGAGGTTTAGCCATTAAGACTATCACCATCTCTGACATTGAGGAGCGCGGAGATGAAAGAGATTTGGGCGGTGCCAAAGCAAACCACCGCAAAAACACAGTATTGGGAGATAGATCCCACTGACGAACAATGGATTTACGGGCAACTGAATCGTATACAAAATACCATGGCAGAAGTTGTAACATATTCCACAGGCGCCAGAGATTTTTGGTTTGATCCAAGACCCCAAGAACTGCCCCGTGGGCGTCAGGGTTATAACAGTTATGGCAGTATTATTGGCGGCATAATAACTGCCAAACTGCACCAGCCGGATCGAAATCTTTCCGAGCCTCAACTACAGGCCTTGGAGAGAATATTTGCCGTGGCCGCAGAGTATTTTGAAGACATACCCCGAGTAGAATTTCGCAGGAGGCTATGGTCCTATCAATGATAGTCTATCGTACCAATGACAACAGTTATGACTTTGATCGGTTGGCCCTAAGTAGACCCCAAGACTTTACCTTGCTAACTGAAGAACGCAGTTATAAAAGTCGAAGTAGGCCTAATTTGGGCTGGGAATTTTACTATATGACACAGTGGCAAGTTCAAGGTGCTTCTAAAAGCCTAATACTGCTAAAATATCCACAGTGGCGTCTATTAACATAAACTTTTGGCGTAATGTTGTGTAAAAGCCACAGACAAAACTCCTTAATCAGTATATACTTGTATTATTATCAACAGCGTTAGGAGACGCAAAAATGGCAACACTTAAAAGCAAATATAATCAAGCAAAAATTGGTTATCTTTTAGGTAAAGACAATCTTGTTCGTATTGAAGTAGATTTGGATTATATCCTTAAAAGTCCAAGTTTACTTCGTGAATTGAAAATGTATCTGCGTCTGCGTGACACACAAGGACTTTTGGATATTGATTACGCGGTTGTTGAGCAAGAGGAGTTTGTTCATAAACAGCCCGTAGTAGTTCGTTTTCAAATTCGCATTCACGATGATATTCTTCTTGAAGAGATTGTCCAAAATGTTTTAGAAATGGTTGAGGAGGCCGCAGAATGAAAACTACTGACGAATTGATTCAGATAGAGAAAGATTTAACTGTTAAAATTGACGCTATTCCTGTTGAATTACGAACTTCTCGTAAACAAAAAGATCGGGCAATAAAGCGTGAATATGAAAAATTGGTGCATACAAGATATTGTGTAGATCAAGTCTTATACTACTGTTATGATATAGAAATATAGACGCACAATGAACAAACCACTTGAAAAACATCTCAATCACCAAGTAGAAGTTCAAGAAGTCAACTCAGGACCACACCGAGCACAGTATTGGTGTAGGGACTGTAAGAAACACATTAGTTGGGTGCCCTATCGACAATTTTTACGCTATAAGAAAATATATGGTTAAATAACTGTGCATTTTAAAAGTTCAATATTTTCCTAAGTCTCGGCCCAGGTAGAAATACCTGGGTTTTTTTATGACTTTTTTATTGAACTTGTAAATAAACTTATGGAAGAAACTGCACCTATTCCCACCTCCCCACAGGAATACGAAGATATTATACCTTTTATAGAACCAGTAGTGGACCCATCCAAAACTGGGAACAAGCCTAAAAAACTGGTAGCAGTAGAAGTATGGGGCTACGAAGTTGGGCGAGGCCGCGGCAAAAGAATTGTACTACCCAAAGATGTCTATAACTTAGCAGTTATTGGCTGCAATGATCGTGAAATAGCCGCTTGGTTTGACATATCTGATGATGTGTTGAGATACAACTTTTCTGATATAATAGCAAAAGGTCGTGAGGACCTAAAGCACAGCCTACGCCGTGCTATGATTAAGAACGCACTCGGTGGCAACGCCGCACTACAAATCTTCCTTGCGAAGAATTTGCTTTCGATGTCGGACAATCCTACACAAAGCGAAGACAACAAGCCATTGCCTTGGCAAGACGAATGAGTAATATTATACATGGTCGTTGGCAGGATTACCTTAATGGTCCAATATATGTAGAAATAATAAAACAGAGATTATGCCACTAAGCGCTCCACAACAGACCATTGCTGACGACCCTCATAGATGGCGTGTGGCTATCTGCGGCAGAAGATTTGGCAAGACACACTTGGCCATAAGGGAATTAGCCTATCACGCTCGAGAACCTGGGCGTGAAGTTTTGTATTGCGCCCCTTCGTATAGGCAGGCCAAGAGCATTGTTTGGAAAAAATTAAAGTATCGTCTTGAAGACTTAAACTGGGTTAAAAAGACCAATGAAACAGAACTTAGCATCCTGCTTAAGAATGGATCCACAATAAGCCTCAAGGGTTTGGACAATTATGACTCTGTGCGTGGTGGTGGCTACGATTTCCTTGTCATAGATGAATTCGCAGACTGCGACCCCGAAGCGTGGTATTCTGTGCTGAGAGCCACGCTCAGTGATAGGCAGGGCCGTGCCCTGTTTATCGGCACACCAAGAGGTATGGCTAACTGGGCACATGACCTTTACCTTATGGAGCAGGAATATCCCAATGAGTGGAAGAGTTTTAGTTATACCACACTTCAAGGTGGGAATGTCACAGCCGAAGAAATAGAAAGCGCACGCCGAGACTTAGACGCGAGAACATTCCGTGAGGAGTATGAAGCAACCTTTGAAAGTGCGGGCAACAGAGTTTATTACAGTTTTGATAGACTGCGTAATATCAAATTGCCACCACAGGATACTGCCAACGCAGACCTACTCATAGGCACGGACTTCAATTTGGATCCACTATGTTCTGTGGTTATGGTTAGACAGGGCGATGATTTGTATATCATAGATGAGATTAGAATCTTTGGATCTAACACAGACGAATTAGTTGATGAGATTAAACAGAGATACTCTAATCGAAAAATCACAGTCTTTCCAGATCCTGCTGGACATCAGCGTCGCACCAGTTCTGCGGGTAGAACAGATGTAACCATACTTAAGAACGCAGGATTTGTAGTTAAAGCACCCTATGCTCATACACCTGTGCGTGATAGAATCAACGCTGTAAATTCAAGACTGTGTAATTCTATGGGGCAATCACGCCTTTTTGTCAGTCCCACTTGTAAATATACCATAGAAGGCTTTGAGCGTCAGACCTACAAATCCGGTAGTAACCAACCTGACAAAAGTTCTGGATATGATCATATGATGGACGCTGTAGGCTATGCTGTGGATTTCTTATTTCCTATTAGAGAACAGATTGAACCACGCAGACCAGAATCTTGGGGTCATAAACTGGCCCGTTATTGAGGACACAAATGCAAACATTACTTGACGATTATAAACAGGTTACATCCACTAACATAGAATATCAACGCAACAGAGATCGTTGGGTTTTCCTTCTCAATTCATATGTTGGCGGGGATGAATACCGCAAAGCAGGATACCTAACCAAGTACCAACTTGAAACAGCCTCAGATTACAAAATTAGATCTGACAACACACCCCTGGACAATCACTGTCAAAGTGTTATAGGCACATATCTAAGTTTTCTTTTCCGTGACAAACCAGGTAGAGAATTAGGTTACATGGAATATGATCAGGATGTAGAAGATTTCCTCAAAGATGCCGACATGGAAGGACGATCGTTGGACCACTTTATGAAAGAAGTGGCACAGTGGAGTCTATGTTTTGGTATGACTTGGATCATTATGACCAAACCCAATCTTGGCCTACAAACTGCTGGAGAGGAAGATGAACTGGGTGTTCGTCCTTGGGTGAATCTTTTAAGTCCTTTAAGTGTCTTAGACTGGACATGGGAGCGTACTCCTACAGGTCGTTATAAACTTGTATATTTCAAATACATTGAAGAAATTGTAGACAAAACCACAACAGTTAGAGAATGGACGCCTGAAATCATTCGTACTTGGACTATGAATGATGAAATGAAAGAAGCCACACTGATCTCAGAAGAAATCAATGGCCTTGGCGAAATTCCTGTTATTTTAAATTATGCACAGCGTAGCCCTGTAAGAGGTATTGGAGTCAGTCTGATCAATGACATCAGTGATATACAGCGCCTCATATTCAATTTAACTTCTGAATGCGAACAAGCACATCGTCTGGACGGGCACCCCTCACTGTGCGTGACTTCTGACACACAGTATGGATCAGGAGCGGGCTCTATCATTGTGATGCCTAATTCAATGGATCCAGGTTTGAAGCCCTATGTTCTCGAACATGGCAGTGCTAACATTCAAAGTCTACACGCAACTATCAAAACACTTATTGATTCCATAGACAGACTGGCACACACAGGTGGTGTTAGAGGTGTAGAAACCAAAACACTCAGTGGTGTGGCCATGGAAGTAGAGATGAGTTTGCTCAATGCCAGACTGGCAGAAGTGGCAGACAATCTTGAACTTACAGAAGAAAACTTATGGAAATTATTCTGCAGGTATCAGGGCAAAGACTGTGATGTTGAGATTGAATATCCTGGTAACTTCAACATTCGTGACACTGAGCGTGAGTTTAGACAACTTCAAGTGGCAAAATCTGCCGCAACAGATCCCAGAGTGTTACAGGTCATTGACCATGAGATCATTGAATTGCTGGGCGAAGATGCTGATCTAATCATGCCTGAGTTTGTGGCCACAGAAGCCGCTACTCTACCGCCTAAGCCTCTATTTGAAGCACATGAGATGTATAACCCCGAGACTGGTGATGAAGTCATTGCCAGAACTGAAGAAGAGCATCTTGCCTACAGTGATCAAGGTTATATACACAGGGAAGAATATTAATCTTAATGTTGGCTGTAATAACTCATCACACAGACAATTATGCTGAACTTGCTGAACTTACACTGCAAGGTAAACAAGCATATGCTCTGCGTTGGGGCTATAAGTTTTTTCAACAAAATGAATGGATCCACTATCCGCAAATAGCCATAGGCTTTGAAAAGTTTTATTGGATAGAACAATTGATGGTAGCCAATCCCACCATAGAATGGTTTTGGTTTACAGGCACAGACTGTTTAATAACAAATCATAGACTGGAACTTGAAGATCTCATAGACAATGATTATCATTTCATAGTCTGTAAGGATGACATGGGCGTCAATGCTGATGTATTTTTTATAAGAAACAGCAAAGAAGGTCTAAAATATTGCCAACACTTACAAGAGGTAAATCCAGAAAGTGAACAGGCTACAATGTGGGCTGACGAACAAGAAGATCAATGGCGTAGAATAACCAAATATATTCCGCAGTATCTTATGAACATCTATGATGTAAAAAATTATTATCCACACAAACCCCACAAGGATCTACTTGGTTATAGAACACAATGGGAGCCGGGCGATTTTGTTTTACAGGCAGTAACAGGATACAATCCTGGTTTTCAAGGTAGGGACAACTACCATTGGAAAATAGAGCAGATCAAATCTAAAAAAGATTTGGTAATATTATAAGGATACCATAATGCCACTGAAAAAAGGCTATTCAACAAAGACAATAAGCCGTAATATCAAAACAGAAATTAAGGCAGGTAGACCACAGGCACAGGCTGTGGCCATTGCGCTGTCCACAGCAAGAACTGCGGCAAAGAAGGCTGGTAAGCCCAGTATAGTAAGGAGGTTATCAAAATGAAAAAGAAAAACGGTAAAAAACCACCAAAGCGTTATTAAGATTGTAAATAAACATTCAAACAACTCACATGAAGGGGAGGCACGCTGACGATGAGCGAACAAAACATCGGTAATCAGGATGGAACTGACACATCTACAGAAATTAGTCAGGTAACAGGCAAGACATACACGCAAGAAGAATTTGACAGCCATATGGCTAAGATGCGTCAGAGTTTAACCAAGAAGTTTGAGAAGCAATTCGCAGACCTTGGTGATCTTGACGAATTACGCCAACTTAAATCTGAAGCCGAAAAGCGTAAGCAAGAGGAACAGGTTAAGAAGGGCGAATTCGAAGTTATTCTTCGTGACCTTGCACAAAAAAAGGATGCTGAGATTCAGCGTCGCGACGCTATTATAAGAGAATACACTGTGGATGTTCCATTGGTTAATACAGCCGCACAACTTAGAGCAGTAAATCCTGATCAGGTCAAGCAACTGTTGAAGCCAAATGTTAGGTTAAACCAAAGTGGTGAAGTGGAAGTCGTTGATAGGGATGGTAAAGTCCGTTATACCGATAGTGGCACCCCCTTCAAGGTAGAGGATCTTGTCAAAGAATTTTTAGACAATAACAGACACTTCCTACAGCCTAATCCTGCTACAACACAGGGCAAATCTTCTATAACAGCCAATCGCGAAAAATTAGACATAAAGTCGCTTGATATGAAGAATGCAGAACATCGCAAACTTTATAAAGAGTGGATGGCGAAACAACGATAAAGGAGATTTCAAATGCCATTTCCAAATAATCAAAACACTAACTGGAATGATGAATTTTACGCCAATCTTGTTGTAGCAAGCGAGATGGCTGCTTATGAGAATTCTATTGCTCGTCAACTGGTATCAGTTTATGATGTGCCATTGAATGCTGGTAAGACAGTTCAAGTTCCTATCTGGGGCAGTGTAAGTGCTTCTATCATCACTGACGAAGCAGATGCTACACTTTCTCAAACCACTTCTACAAGTGCTAACATTGACTTAACAGAGCATGTGGTCTATAGACAAATCACAAATATGCTTCAAGACAGTGCCTATGGCAATGTTATGGCAGATCTTGGTGAGGCCTCTGGTATGGCCATTGCTGAAAGTCTTGACACACAGGTGTTCAGCAAGTTTGCTAACTTCTCCAGCGACCTTGGCAGCACATCTACAGAATTAACTGTTGATATGCTACTCCGCGCTGGTGCCACACTTCGCGCTCGCAAGTTAACTGGTCCTTTTGTGGCTGTTGTTCACCCACAGTGTGCTTACAACCTCAAGAAGCAGTTAACATATTCTGCACAGACAAACATTCCTACACTCTCTGGTGTTGGTGAAGGCGTTCTAAGCAGTTTCTACATTGGGGGCGTAGCGGGCATACAAGTGCTGGAATCGAGCCTTGTAGCCGCTGACAGCACTGGTGGTGCTACTGCTTTCGTTAACGGTGTATTTGCCCGTTCTGCGCTTGGTCACGCAATGCGTGGTGGTATTGATCTTAAGACACTGTATCTGCCAAAGAGCCGTGCTACAGACATGGTTATGACCGCAGTTGCAGGCGCCGCAGTTCTACAAAGCACTCACGGTATTAAACTTACCGCTGAAGGCGTAATCAACTAATAGGAGACTGCAATGGCTTTCATTACTTCTAACGGAAATGTTATATCCTTTGCTGAATACAGTGATATGACAGCAATGGACAGTCGTTTCTTCGAGGCTAATGAGGGTCAAGACAGCGTAGTTGTTGAGGACATCTTAGAGAGAGCAACAGTGCGTATTTTAACAGAAATACAGAACACTGATTGGTGGCGTAACTACTATGTTCGCCTCAGTGGTGTAAGTGAAACAATAACCATTTACACTAACACCTTTCTCGCAGTTCCACCTCCTTCAGCCAATAAGATCAAGGCAAGGCAGGCAGATTTTACAGATCTTGCCTGCTACTATGCCTGGGCTTATATGTTGCTACCTAAGGTAGCCAACTTTGGTGCTGAAGACACAGCGGAGCGTCAAAAGATGAGTTGGTATGATGAGCGTTATCGTAAACGCTTTGAAGAATTAATTAATGCTGGCGACTGGTATGATTTCAGTGGTGACAATGTGATTGCCTCAACTGAAAAACAACCAACTCGCGTTAACCTTCAGAGAGTTAGATGAGAACACAACTACTAACTTACCTTACCACAGCAACTGCCTCTGCCGCAGTGAAGACCAGTAGTGAACTGCCTTGGACTACCTCAGGTGATCCTTTGTATCTTAAGAACATGAAATATTTCTATTTGGATCAGGAACAGCGTGAACAATCAGTAATGATTCCCACGCTGCCAGGTTCAGCAGATATATTACAAAATCTTTTGACTGTCAGAGGATACTTTGCCTGTGATGCCAAGAATGCTCCTACAGGGCTTACTACGGCTTTGAACATCCTATTAGCCGCTAAGGACAATATCAGTGTATCAAACTTCGGTGCCGAAGCAGACTACACTACGGAGATACAAGGTGATGTAATTGTTTACACCATTGAGTATCGTATGAACACCACAGCATAAGGAGAAAAAAAGTGGCATATATCAATGTAAGCGAGTCAAACTCATTTGTTACAGTACATTTGAGCACTACGACCATTGCTTCCACAGCCACTACCGGTAACATTGTAGTTCCTGGACTACAAAATATCACAGTTTCTAATTCTAACGGCATCTTTAGATGGCGTCAGTTAGACACAGGTAGTGAGTTTGCGATTGCATTGGCCGCAACTAACCAATTAAGTATGAGTATCGTACTTGATCCAACAACATTCTTTGGCGATTCAGTTGCCACCGCAGGCACAGCCGCAAACAAGGGTATCTTGAAGTTAAGCAACGACAAGACACTGACTTATTTTAGAATGTATTGGAACGCAACAAGCCCTGGAACTGGTAGTCGTTATATCAGTGGCAGTGCTTACATCACAGGTTTGGCCCCGACCGTATCACCAGATACGCCGGTCTGGACTTCACCTTTTACATTAGATGTAGTCGGCGACTTCACAGTAGCCACAGTCTAATTGATGTAAAAAAGAGCCCTATTCACCATAGGGCTTTTCTTTTGATGTAAATATCTCAAGGAGAAGATTTATGGATTTTAATACCCTCGCACAAGAAGATTTGCTACGCTCACTGGAAGCAGAAGTAGCCAAAGCACTCGCAGAAATTAGACACGCAGAAGACGACATTGACAAAGCCACAGGTCGTTTAAAATTCGTGTTGGCAGTTATTCATAACTTAAAAAATAGATAAAAAGGACAAAGATATGGAGATTACACAACTGGCAAGAAAGCCGGAACTGGTAGAAGTTAAACTGGACAGCGAAGACATCATAGAAACCTATGGTGAAAGCATTGAATTCTGGATGAAGGATTATGTGGACATTACCACATACTTTGATTTTTACAAAGCACAGGGTGGCGAAAATGGAGCCAAACTTAATGATCTACTTAGACAGATTATACTTAAGAGTGATGGTACACAGGCCATGGGACCAGAGGATGAACTGCCCGTAGACATAGCGGTAGCCGCACTGACAAGGATCAATGACATTTTGGGAAAGTCAAAAACCAAGTCGTTGACATCAAAAGTTGGCAATCAGTCGAACTCTTAACTGTAGGACATTTGGCTCGTATGTATAGGCTCTTACCCAGTGAAGTTAGAAGTCGTGCTACAGCCTATGACATTATGGTATTTGATGTGTATACGGCTTGGGAAAATCATAAGAACCAAGGTCCAGGGCAAGAAGAACTTAAAAACATTATGGAGCAAGTGAAAAATGGCAGGTGAAATCAGTCGAAGACTCAAAGACATTGTCAGAGGAACTACTTCTACAAAGATGGCACAGGAAGCCTTTAAGTTTTTTAGAGGTGTAACTCCTATAAGAGAAGGCAATGCTCGCAGAAATACTTTTTTAAAAGTAGACACCATAGAAGCCGCGTATCCTTATGCTCAGAGATTGGACACTGGATGGAGTAATCAGGCACCAGATGGAATGACCAAACCCACTGAAGAGCATATGCGTCAATGGATCAAGCGTCAGAGTAAAGGAAGATAATTATGGCCACAGTAGAAAGTTTTGTCTTAAGGTTTAAAACGGAAGGTGCGGATGTAGTTCGCAATCTTGCCGACGACATTTCAGCATTGGGCAACCAATTTGGGGTGGCAGGCAATACTGTTGCTCAATTTACTTCGAAACTTGGACCATTGGGTCTTGCCGCAACTGCTGCCGCAGGAGCCTTTGTTGCTCTGGGTATGAAAGCCGTGAACATGGCAGATCAAATTCAGGACCTTGCAGACGCTACAGGTATCTCCGCAGGACAGTTAAAGAATTTTAAAGCCAGTCTAATTGAAGCAGGCGGCGGTGTAGATAGTTTTGAAAAGTTTGCCGCAAAATTAAGTGTGGCCATAGGTAATGCCGCAGAGGGCAACAAGGCACTCAGAGATAGTTTTGAACAACTTGGTGTTTACACTCTGGATGCCAATGGTAATCTTAGAGACAGCGGAGATGTGCTCGAGGATGTAATTGGAGCATTGGCAAGAATTGAGGATCCAGCACGCCGTGCGGCATTGGCCACACAGTTGATGGGCAAAGAAGCCGCAAAGGTTGATTGGAGCAAAGTTTCAGCAGGTAGGGATGCTATCACAGATGCTCAAATTGCCGCATTGGCCAAATATAGAGAAGAAATTGATAAACTGGTTAATTCTATCAATGACAAACTTATAAAGGCATTTGGTAGCCTTGCTCAGGCAATCAATGAAGGAGGTATTGCCAAGGGCTTGGCTGTTATCACAGAAGAAATGGCAAGATTGATTGGTAAAATACCTTTGTTAGGTAAACCTTTTGAGTATCTTGCAGATCAGGCCTATGCGGCAAGAGTAGGTGGAGGCCGTAGTGCTGGTAGAGGTGGTCCCACAGCAGAAGAGTTAGCCGCACAGGCAAGAAGAACAGCACCTGCCGCAGGTGGTAGATTCGGTGGTGCCACAGAAGAAGAAAAGCGAGCCGCAGAAGAAAGTGCTCGCAGAATTGAACAGGGTAGATTAGACATTGTTAGACTGTTGAGATTGCAGGGTGCTAATCAACTACAAAGCATAGAAATCAATGCTGAAGAAGAACTAAACAAAAAGATTGCGGAAATCCGTGGCAATAAACTGCTTACAGAAAAGGCCAAAGAAGAAGAAATACAGGTTGCCCGTGTTCAAAGTGCGCTCAAAGCCGAAGGTGAAATCACTAAGTTTAGAATGGCACAGAATGCCAAGATTTTTGCTGAACAAGAAGCAGAACGAGAAAAGATAGCACAAGAATTAGCCGCAGAAGAACGCAGAATAAATCAACTGGTAAAGGCCAGTCAACAACAAGTAGAAGCAGTCAGAGCCACTAATCAAGAAATGGCATTAAGAGACGATCTTGCTTCTCGAGCACTGCGTATGGGCACCATTGAGCGTGACCTTGCTCAACAATTATTAGATATTGAAATTGAAAGACGCAGAGCCATCCAACAGTTAAACAGACAACTTGAACAAGGTATGTACTATTCAGACTTTGTTAAACAAGAAAAAGCATTAACTGAAGCCTATGCAGAAAGAATTGCCATGGCTACTCGTGCGGCAGAACAGCGTAAGGCACAAGAACAAGATTACCAACTTGGGTTGGATCAAAGTATTAAACGCATTGAAGAAATGTATACACCTCTTCAGGTAGCCAAGATGGAAGCAGATGCTGTGTGGCAAGGTATGAATGCTGGACTTGAAAACTTTGTTAGAACAGGCAAATTAAACTTTGCTGACTTTGCTGGCGATATCATACGCAGATTATTAATGATTAGACTACAAGCCGCCGCATCTGGATTATTTGGAAATATACTTGGAGCAATTGGATTAGGTGGTGGCGGAGGTTTTGGCACAGGTTCTTCTTTTGGTAACATGGACTTTGGAGGATTCTTTGCTAACGGTGGCAAGATAAGGCCTGGCGAATATGGAATCGTAGGCGAGCGCGGACCTGAGATTGTGACAGGTCCTGCTACTGTTACGCCTATGAGACCTCAACCAGCAGTGACTAATGTGTATAACATTTCAGCAGTTGATGCTCGTTCTGTGGCACAACTTTTCGCAGAAAATCGTATGAGCCTGTTAGGCACAGTGCGTCAAGCAGAAAAGGAACTGCCATTTAGGGGAAGATAATGACAATACAAGCAATTATAGATAGAGCAGAAAGCATTAAGTTTGACAGACGCAAGGTTGTAGGTCAGGCCGTGACAAGAAATGAAATTGTTCGCGTTAGTGAAGCAATTACAAGAAATCCTTGGCGTTTCTCTGTGAAAGTTTCAGCACCTATCTCCTACTATACCGCAAGGCCCATTATAGAACAATTGGATAAGTTGGATAGAGCCACTTCGGAAGTTATTACATTTAGTAACAACCCTAATCTTAGTTGGATGTTGGCCTATGATTTTGACAATCAAGTCAACAGTGCGGCCATTGCGGCCATGACACCCACTGCGGTCAGTGGAACTAATGTGACCATATCAGGACTGCCTCCTGTGGCAGACACTACACTGATGTTTAGACAAGGTGACTTTGTGCAATTTGGATCTTATCCGCATCCTTTCACAGTCACAGCCAATGTGTTTAGAGGCACAGGTGCTTCAGTGGTTTTACCTTTACATAGACCTGTGTTCATGAGCACAGATGTGGTAGGACAGCCTATTCGTGTAGGAAACTCTGTGCAGTTTAGAATGATTGCCACTCAAATGCCCACTTACACCATTATTAGAGGTGGTGAAAATGGTCTCATAGTCTTTGACAGTGATTTTGAACTTATAGAATTTACAGGAAACATTCTATGACACCCATTACCGAAGTAGCCAATACAGGTTCTATAAGATCAGCAGAGTTTGTCAAGTTAACCATACTGAATTTTAGCACTGCTACTTCTACAACCTCTACACAGGATGTTTACATTTCAACTTCTTATAAGAGTGAAGTGATTGCTGGCAATACCTATACCCCAGCCATCAGTGTAATGAGCATAGGACAGCAACAGCGTGATATCAATGTCACAAGTTTTGACACGGCCATAGGCTTTACAAATCTTGATGGTGAAAGCATTCCATTGGTGCTTGGTAATCAAATTAGAGGCAGCAAGGTAGAAATACGCAGAGGATTTTATGACACCAATGGAGTCTTACAAAACACTTACCTGCGTTTTACAGGCGTGGTAACATCCTATAATATTACAGAAAATAGACAGGATAGAGACGATAACTTTGACATAGTTCTTGCCTGCTCAAGTTTCAGAACTGTTCTCGAAAACAACAGAGGAGGACGCAGAACCAATGGAGATACTTGGCCCAATGACAGCAGTCTCGGTACAGATACTTCAATGGACAATGTGGCCGCACTCAACGGTGCTTATTTTGATTTTGGTGTTCCAGTAAGCACACCTACACCCGGAGGCGGTGGTGGTGGCCAAGACACACCCGAAACCATACCAAGTTAATGATTAGAATAGCAGAAAGATCAGACTTAGAACAAATTATAGAACTGCTCAAAGGATTTAGAGCAGAAAGTCCCTTGCCGGCGCTTAAAGATTCTAATGACGAAGAATATGTAAAAAAACAATTAGATCATGTCTTTGCAGGTGCTGGTAGAATTTGGCTTTATGAAAGGGATCAATCCGCGCAGGGTTTAATCATTGGATTAATAAATCGCAGTTTTTGGCATCCTGGTGTTCTATATATGAATGAATTGGCATTTTGGGTAAAACCTGAATATAGACAGAGCAGAGCAGGTTGGCATTTACTTAAAGCCTATACAGATTGGGGCTATGAACTAAAACAAAAAAATAGGATCAGTTTTTTTGTTGTAACAAAAATGGTAAATTCACCAGATCTCAGATATGAGAGATATGGATATACCAAACTTGAAGAGAATTGGAGAGCATAAATGGCAGCAATTGTCAGCACAATAATCGCCGCGGCCACAGCCTTTGCCGCAACCGCAGTAGGCAAGTTTGTTATAAACCTTGTTGCCAGTTTTGTTATTTCTTCATTGTTGGCTCGTAGAGGTAATAGGGGTGCTGGTGCTCAGAGTAATGCTGGCACCAGAGTAATGTTAGGTCCTTCTACAGATAATAAAATACCTATGGTTTATGGATCAGCCTACATGAAAGGTATCATAGTAGATGCTAAGATTTCCACAGACCAAAAAACAATGTGGTATGTTGTGGCATTTTCTGAAACTGTAGACAGTGCCGCAGGCACAATGAACATTGAAGAAATATATTGGGGTGATAAAAAATTAATCTTTGACGGCTTTGATAGAACCAAAGTTGTTCAATGGACTAACTCCAGCGGCGAAACAGAGGATCAACCTAAGGATTCTATATTTGTCTATCAATATAATGACGGCAGTTCAAGTCCTATAAATGGCACAGGATCTACTGCTATTCAAGTATTATCTGATGCTGAAATTCCATTGGCTCAGCGTTGGGACTCAAATAAGAAAATGAGTAAACTTGTGTTTTGTATTTTTAAATTAAAATACAATGCCGACAAAGGTATCACAAGTTTACCAGAAATTACTGCTTTGGTTACCAACACACTAAGCCAACCAGGTAGTGTTATTAAAAATTATCTAACTAATAGTAGATACGGTGTGGGACTTTCCTTAGATTATGTAGATACTGCCAGTCTTACTGCCCTTGACACATATTCCGCACAAACCATAACATATACACCTTCCACAGGTATTGGATCCAGTTCAACAAATAGATATTCTATTAATGGTCCTATTGATACTTCCAGAACATTTCTTGAAAATCTCACAGACCTTGTTGAAAGTTGTGACAGTTGGTTACAATGGAACGAAGTGCAGGGTAAATGGGCTGTAATTCCCAACAGAGCCTATACTTCAACCTCTACTATAGTACAAATATCAGACAGCAATATACTTGGTGGCATTAACATTACACCAATTGATTTAAACTCTACATTTAACCGTGTAGAAGTTCAGTTCCCAAATTATAAAATTAAGGATCAACCTGGATTTTATGCCACTGATTTAGCAGACTATCCCAATTTAAGACGCTCTCCTAATGAGCCAGATAATACGCTAAGTCTACAGTTACCAATGGTTAACAATGTTATTCAGGCCAGTTTTATTGCGGCAAGGCGCCTGTTACAAAGTCGTGAAGACCTTGTTATAAACTTTCAAATGGACTACAGTGGACTGCAAATAGATGCTGGTGATATCATAGGCATACACCACGATGTCTATGGTTGGGGTCGTAATACCAAAACAGGTCAATGGTATGATGCTACGCAGACTATGCCTTGGGGCAAACTGTTTAGAGTAACACAGGTGCAAGAAGACAGAGGCGCCGACGGCACAGTCTACGCACGAATTGTAGCCAGTGAATATAATAACAGAGTCTACTCTGATGACACCAGTAATCTCAGAGACTTTGATGTAGAAATCAACACAGGCATAGCGGATCCAAACATTCTTGACACACCACAGGCTCCACAGATCATTAACACAAATTCTATAGCACAGATACCTTCATTTACAGTGCGTAGTCAGATTCCTGCTCAAGGTTCCGTTAGAGCAGTTGAATATTGGTATGGAACCAATACCAACACTGCTACTTCTACACTTTGGATGACACAGCCTGCCCCAGGACAACCATTTTATACAAACTCAAGTAATGCTGACACCGAAGTCACTGCTTTGACAACAGGAACTTATTATTGGCGTGTTCGTCATGTGGGCAGTAGAAGAAAAAGTGCATACAGTCAGCCTACTACACAGATATGGAATCCTCAGATTGTATCTGCCCAAGGTGGTGTACCATTTACTGTAAGTTTTATTCCTTCAAGTGTAGTGGCACAACAAACAGGAACTTATACCACAACCTCAGATCAAAGAGTAGTGCGTGTGACCGATGTAACTCCTACTATTACAGGGCAACTTGGTGGTGAGATCATACAATATGTTACAGTTTCTAATGACAGTGACCCTGCATTTACCAGTTCAACTTGGCGCATTGCTTCTACCGGAACTACCAACTACACTAACTCTATCCAAACAGAAAATGTTAGCCTAACACAGGCTTTACATGGCGTTAGAGGTAAGAGTGCTTGGTTAGGCACACCTTCAAACATTGTCTTAGACCAACCTGCAAGTATAACAGTGCCCACACGCTACAAAGATGCTTCTGGCATTGTTTTCCAAGGTCCTGATGCTGTTTTAAGAATTACACAGGCCAAACCAGGAGAACAGGGCACACCTGGCGCCACTGGACCAGCAGGTGCTACCGGGTTTGGAGCCACTGGAGTAGCAGGCGCCACAGGTACACCTGGTTTTACTGCTAACAGACCCAGGATTTATTTTACTGCCACTGTGGGCATTTCTGGATTTTCAGATGCCAATGTGACCAATGGAGGAACTTGGAATCAACTTACTCAGCGATTCCAAATATTGCCAACAATACAAAAAGATGGCATAACTTATACTGCCAGTGAAAGCCCGCAGAGTCTTACCACTAACACAGTTTATCGTTGGGTTTGGTATGCACTACCTTATATAACAAATTACACTGGTGGACCCAGTGGACAGTTTATTAATCCTGATTGGAGTGGCACTGAACCAGCCATTGACGCAGGCTTTGGTCCTGTGGGTGCTGATGGCCGTGCATTAGCCAGCATAGATTTTCTATTCACAGAAGGCAGCACCTTTGTGCTAAATCCTACTACTAATGTATTCACACCTACCACCATTAAGGTCATTGGCACAAGTTCTAATATAAGTTCTTTAAGCAATTGGAGTGGTTGGACAGTTCAAGGTGCTACCTATTCTCTAAGTTCTACTTATGAATTCCAAGACACCATAACTGTAACACCTTCAACATCTGCACAACAGGTAAGAATTAGTGCCAGCAAAGGCGGTTTCAATAAAACCATAACATTACCTATTGTAAGAACAGGCGTGCCCGGCGCTACAGGTATTGCTGGTGCCAGTGGAGCCACAGGAGCCGCGGGAGCAACTGGACCTGCTGGTGCCAGTGGTGCTACAGGACCTCGCGGAGCCACAGGTGCCACAGGTGCCGCAGGTGCAAGTGGTCTTAGAGGATTTAGCCCATTGGCCTATATACCAATTACCGTAAATCCTGTAACTGCTACAAATGCCCAATTAACCACAGCGTGGACTAATGCTCTTGGCTATCCACCTATTGCCAATGATGGTGCTACATTCTATTTTGGCAGTATTATTGAAAGTTATACCTATAGTGGCACTACATGGAATGTTGCCGCAGTAAGAATAGATGGCTCACTGATAGTCAATGGCACAGTTAGAGCAGACAGTCTTGCGGCCAATGATATCTATGCCCGTAACTTTGCTTCTACCAATAACACAGGTGCTTCTTTTGGTAACAATGCGGCTTCTGGTTTTTGGTTAGATGCTACCAGTGGCAATGCCCGCTTTGGTGGCAATGTTTCAATTGGCAGTAATTTGACAGTTTCCGGATTGATCACTACTGGTGCTCTAAACATAGATACTGTGGCAACTACTAATCTTGTGGCAAATGCTGTAAATCAGCCACTAACTGTTGTTGGATTACAAAATAAAATATTTTATCCTGAAGATTATGCCAATAGAGGTATACTCCAAACAGGAAATGCTACATATCCCTCAGGCACAGAAATCACTATGCTTGTTTATTATGAAAACACTCCAACTTTCTGGGGAGGTGACCTAAATGTAGCCATGAGTATCTGTAATAGTGCCGGAACAGTTCTAAACACTTTCGCTGGAGAATTGGCCAATTTGGGAACAGGCGGAGCGGCAAATAATATAACTTCATATATGTTGGCCACAGTGGGTAGAGATGATGTTGATAAGTTTACTCTACCTTTTATTGGTAGATATACAATACCAACTACAGGCACCTATAAATTCCAAGCACAACTTTGGAATAGTTGGGACAACCATTATTTTAAAGCAAGACGAGTTACAATTATTGTATTAGGAGCAAAGAGATGATTAATTATGCTATCTATAACCAATTTGGTGAATATGTTACTGTAGGCACCGCAGAAAGCATTGATGATTCTGATTGCCCTCCTGGACATTTTTTATATGTTGGTTCTGTTAACATTGAAACAGATTATTGGGATTTTAATCAAGCACAAAATGTTAATAAGGGTCCTGCCCCTGGATTAAATTACCAATTTGATTATCAAACAAAAACTTGGGTATTAGACACAGAAATTATAGAAAGATCTGCAAGGCAGAAAAGAAGCCGTTTACTTCAGGAGTCTGATTGGACAGCATTGTCCGGTGCTGAACAAAGATTGGGCCCTACAGAATATCAAAGTTGGCAGACCTATAGGCAGGCTCTTAGAGATATAACACAACAACAGGGCTGGCCCACCAACATTGTTTGGCCCACAAAATAATCAATTTTACTGCGTATAGCCCGCCCTATTAGGACAACCCTATAAATATCAGCACGACCACTTCAGTGGTTAGCCAAATTGGCTTATAGACCTTAGTCTACAAGCGACAACCTTCAGGAGATTACCATGGCAGGCGTACTTAACTTTTCCAATTACATTGGCGGTGCAGATAACATTCAAATCGAACAGATTTTCCCCAGCACCCAACGAACAATGGTCTACAACTTTGGGCAGGATATAACAGGTTGGCAGTTCAACCTTGATGCTCAGACAATCGTTGTCGACACAATGGCATTTGATAGGAATTCAGGAGAACCTAACTTTGCTAATTCTACTGTAATTGGTGTATTTCCCAAAGTTCAAATTAGTACCGCTACCAATGTCAGCGTAACCAATGCCAGTTCTGGCACAGTTGCTATAACATTCCCTGGAGGGCTTTATGACGGCCCAGTCTATCCGGATGCAAGAAAAAATGTTCCAATCACCGTTGTTGGTGTTACATGGAGCACAGGAGCACTTGTTCCCCAGGTGAATACACATAGATGGGCGTTTATCCAGTGTTGGGAGCCAGGCGTTACCGCAGGTTCACCTACTACAATGACCAACTATGTGAGTATAGCAACCTAAGATGCCACAGATCTTTACAATTACTAACACAGCCAGTTTTGTCTTTACCGCTACGGTATTGAGCCCTGCTGTGAATTTGACTCAAACCACAAGTTCATTCTCAGTGAACAAGGTAGGTAGTCAATTCACTGCCACAGTGGCCATACAGACACAGACTGTGACCAGTACAGATACCTATGTAATTGTAAACACTGCTACAATCTCTAAATTTACTGCTTCTGTTACAGATTTCACTATAGGTGTTGTAGAACAGACCATTGCCAATGTGGCAGTGACTAACACACCAAGTCCTGTAGAAATACAACACTCTACAGCATCTATATCTATTACCTATAATCCATCATTGGTTGAGCATATCTATGATGGACAACCTGTTTACACCACAAGTAGCGTTCAGTTTAGATCGCTGACTTTGGGTAATACATCAACTTTCACATTCCCTGCAGATGATGGTATCAATGGACAGGCTCTGTTCACTGATGGGGACGGAAATATGTATTGGGGAGCCGCAGGCGGCGGCCCAGGATTTTGGAGCCTTAACAGTGATTTAATCACTAATGGATTTAAGATAGACAGCGGCAGTTCCACAGTGGAACTAAGCATTATTGCCGCAGGTGCTGAACTGCTCTTAGACAATCATGACACAAGATTAAGCCATCCTGTAGGCAGTGTTAGATTTAAAACTTCAGGCACTACTGCCACACAGTTGACCTATGATTTCTTCCCACTGGTAGATACCAAAGTTGAACTTACACGCAATCGTGCAGTGGTTAGAGGATCAGGCGCGGCAGAAATTACTGTAGAAGAGGGCAATAACCAATGGTTTGGTAAAGACATTGTTCTTGGACATAATACCAGCACAGTTACTGCCAGCAATGATCTTCATGTTCTTGGTGACATTTATCTAAACGAAATTAAAACCAATCAACCTTATGTGTTTGTGCCCTCACTGAGGTTTGGCGATGGAAGTATTCTTAGCAGTGCCAATCAAGCAGGCACAGGCACAGGGTCAATATATTCTTTACAACAAGATTTATACACCAATGGTTATATCATTAAGGGCAATGATACCAACGCCAGTTTATTGTTACAGCAAGGCCTTGGCGAATTTTCTATCAGTGGTTTATATAATTTTTTAAGTGCTCGTTATGCTGGACCTGCTGGCGCAGTAAACAATCTTTACATTGACAGCAATAGACTACAATTAAATTATCTTAACAATAATTTAGAAAGCACAGGAACAGGTTACCTAAACATCACAGGATTGGGCACTGGCAGTCAAATCATTGTTGGTGCTACCACTGCCACATTCATTACCACACAACCTGTTAGATTTGAAGGCGGTATACAGTTTGCCGACGGCACCGTACAAATGACTGCTGGTGGAGGCACCAGCACAGCCGTTAGGTCAATTGTAGCAGGAGCCGGGATTTCAGCAACGACCGTAGGAGGCGTAGCCACAATTACCAATACCGGTGTGCGTAGTATTAGAACTTCAACAAGAGGCATACTGGCAAGAACAACCAGTTCTGTAACAGCCACGAATACTACCACAGGTGATTTGTATTTGGACCTCGATCTGCCCATCTATCCAGGTTGGGCCGTAAATGTAGTCCAAGATACAACCAGCACACAGGTAGGCGTTAACACACAGACCCTATTCTCAGGTTTCGTTGCGGGCAATGGCATTATTTTATCTACTGCCACTGCCAATAAACTTACAATCTCTGTCAGCACCATTACATTAAGTTCAGTGCTACAGGGCGATTTGTTAACCAAAGGATACAAGATAGATGGTGAAACTAATAATCTAACCATTGAAGGTGGTAAGTTTAGTTTCCTTGGATCTACGCTGACTTCACGCATTTCTATGCCAAGAAATGCTCCAATGGAAATCAGCAGTGACTTTGGTATAAAGTTTGACAGTCCTGACAACAAACCTATTGAAATATTTTCACCATTTACAGTTAGCCACCGTTCAGGACAGAGCGAACTGTCAATGTCAGCAATTGGTCAAACCAATTTAAAAGACAGTATAGTTGCTATAACTGCAACAACCAGAGTCATAGTCAATAAGAGTGTATTCAGTGCTACCAGCGTTAATCTTTACATTGACGACGCAGATGCTTATCTTTCATTGGGCACGACTTCTACACTTGCTGGTAAAAGCATTAAATTGGCCAGCACAGGCACAGTCAAAGTTGGCAGTAGTATCTACACAAGTAAACTTGGTGTTCAAGATATTACTAACTATAACGAAACAGGTCCTGTAACAGTTAGCCGAGGTATCCAATTCGCAGATTTAAGTGTTCAAAGAACTGCTTACCAAAGCAATCTTAATTTTGGAGTAATTAACGCACCAAGTCAAAATCCGCAAGACTTTTTCTTACAATTAACTGCTGTGGACTTTGGCACAATCACATCGCCCAGCACCTATGGATATGATGGTGGAAGCATATAAGGAATAAAAGATGTCATTACAGATAAGAAGAGGTTCAACAGCAGAAAGATTATCAATAACACCTTTAAGCGGTGAATTGATACTTGACACTTCTACCAATCAAGTATATGTTGGTGATGGAGTCACAGTAGGTGGTGTGGCAGTCACTAATACGGCCACTGGATTTACCTATGCCACTACAGCCACTGCTGGTGTAGTCCAAATTGGTTCAGGTTTAGCCATAACAACATCAGGTCTACTGTCAGTGGTAGCAGGACTTGAAGGTGCCACAGGTGCCCAAGGTATTCAAGGAGCCACTGGTCCTCAGGGCAGCACAGGTGCCACAGGCCTCACTGGCGGCACGGGCGCTACAGGTGCTACAGGTGCTACAGGTCCTGGATTTCAAGTTATACAGTCTACCAGCACTGCTCAATTTACCACAGGAGCAGTTACCTATGTAGTTAATATTCCTTCTTGGGATAATCCAACAACCATTGCTGGAACACCAATCATAGCCACTAACCTTGCTGGCACAAATTATAATTACGGTTTGGTTACAAGTTACACTGGTACTACACTGACAGTGAATGTAGAGCGTCCACAGGGTTCAGGCACTAACAATCAATGGGTGATTCGTCCTTCTGGTTTAATGGGTGCTACAGGTCTGGGATTTGCTGGTTTGGCCAGCACTTCAGTGGCTACCATTGGCCTGGGAACTTATACCTTTACCACTAACCTTTCAGCCGCGCAAACTGCTTACCAAGTAGGTCAGACTGTTACAGTTTATGCTACCACAGGCAGCGGAGCCAGTATGGTTGGTTATATCGCTGGATTTAGTGGTAACACCATGTTTATGTATAGCCTACAGGCCATTGGATCCGGCACATATGACAGTTGGTTCTGGAGAGTTTCAGGTATCACAGGTGCTACAGGCCCAGCAGGTGCCACAGGTGTTGGAGCATCGGGTATTCCTGGAGGAACTGGATCTACTGGACCTGTTGGTTCAACAGGTGCCACAGGACCCACAGGTAGTCAAGGCAATCAAGGTAGCACAGGTGCTACCGGTTTTACTGGTGCCACAGGTTTAGATGGAGCCACAGGTGCTACAGGAGAAACAGGTGCCACAGGACCTGCTGGTGCCACAGGTGCTCAAGGCACGCAAGGCGATGTAGGTGCCACAGGTGCTCAAGGAGCCACAGGAGAAACAGGTGCCACTGGAGAAACCGGAGCCACTGGCCTAACTGGCGCCACAGGCATAGCAGGCTCTGCTGGCAGCACAGGTGCCACTGGTCTAACAGGTGCCACTGGACTTAGAGGAGAAGTTTATTATACCACTTCTACCAGCACAAATACAATTAACGCTGGCGCCAGTCCAACATTGTTTGTAATCAGCACAGGATTAACTTATACATTTGGTCAAACAGTGTTTGTAGCCGCAAACACAGTATCTAACACATTAATGGTTGGCACTGTTAACAGTTACAATGCCAACACTGGTGATCTGTATTTTTCTCCGACTTATGCCAATGGAACTGGCACACATTCAAGTTGGGATATAAACCTTAGCGGTATAGTAGGTGCTACGGGTTATGACGGTGCTACAGGCGCAACTGGATTAACTGGCAGCACAGGCGCCACAGGACCTCAGGGAAGCACAGGACCACAAGGTGCTACAGGCGTTCAAGGTAGCACTGGTGCCACAGGTGAATTTGGTTCAACAGGTGCTACAGGTCTACAGGGAGCCACAGGTGCTACAGGTAACCAAGGTAATCAGGGATCAACAGGTGCTACGGGCGAGGTTGGTTCTACTGGTGCTACAGGTTTTGCAGGTGCCACGGGCGCTACGGGCCTAACTGGACCCACAGGTTCAACAGGTGCCACAGGCGAGTTTGGAAGCACAGGTGCTACTGGCCTACAAGGATCTACAGGTGCCACAGGTATCCAAGGTGCAACTGGACCAACAGGACCAAGAGGCTACTCAACAGGTCGTATCTATTATTTCAATGCCAGCCAACTATTTGATGGTGGTTACAATTTACTCAGTGAAGAACCAACAACTGCCACAACTTACATTGTCACAGCCACTGCGGTTCAAAATACCACTACCTTAATTGACACTTACATTTCTGATGCATTTGACTTTACTGT
>Ga0129333_10000627_pt1 | contig 29922 bp, 35 predicted proteins | sample CPB6_08_DNA_FD_94474 | JGI IMG/M metagenome (GOLD analysis project Ga0129333, IMG submission 94474) | Freshwater to marine salinity gradient microbial communities from Chesapeake Bay, USA - CPBay_Sum_0.6_0.8_DNA | ecosystem: Environmental > Aquatic > Marine > Coastal | place: USA: Chesapeake... | reverse complement strand
GCTCATTTATTCCTCCACGACATCAAATTCATCATCGGTACAATGTTCGCCTATAAAAACTTCATCACCGTCTTTATAACCTTTTCCATACCAATATTCATCATTTGTTCCTTTTCCACCGTTTGAGCCAACTACATAGATTCCACGATAAATAGCAGAACTTGTTGGAGTGCCATCATCATTAAACAAAGTACCATAAGCAAACATTTCGTCTTCTCTAAAGGCTTCTGAACCTTCTTTAAAGAATGTGTCTTTTTTAGCAAAATATCGCTTCATTTTATTCCTCTGATAACCCTTCTATTTCTTTCCAAAGTTCTTTCTTAATAGAGAAAACACAGTCGGTGCTATCATCTTTGTCGCACTTTGGACAGATCCATCTTCCAATATCTGGTCTAGTTTTTCTTAACTGTTGCCACTCGTCTTCTTCTAAATGGCGATAAATAACTTTACAAGGCAGACAAACTGGTGGTCCTAACATTAGTAAATCCTCAAAAAATGGTCTTCTGTTAATTTAATGCCACACCAAGGACAACATGAAATTGATTGGTCAAAGTCGGCATAACTAATAAAATTACTAAAATAAAACTTTTTATCTTTAAAAGAATAAAAGATTAATTTGTAATCTATGACTTTGCTACAACAGCCAACTTCTTGCCAAGTACCTGTAAGCATTTATTCCTCCTTATTGGGCAGCAGTTCTACCCGCACCATCTGCTTACCAAGAAAGTTTACCACGCTGTCGGTGTAGTTGCAAGAGAAACAAATAATGCTGCCCGAATAGGGACCAGTTAGTGGCATACTTCTGATCTTTAATGTTTCTTTGTCACAACTTGGGCATTTGGTGCCAATAGGCGCATCGCGTTCCATAAGCATACTTCGGGGAAGTAAGTTGCCTTCTTTTGCGACTGTCTTTTGGTTATCTATCATTTGTTTGATTAATTCATCCTTCAACTTGCCGTCTTTATCAAACATTTATTCCTCCACATGGAAACATTCTTTTATTAGTTCTACCCGTATCCAGCCTTCACTACCTTCGTATTGGGTAGCGATCTTTCCACGCCAGAATCTATCATCTTCCTCTTCCAATAGCAAGTTGATAGTTTGTCCGATCCATGCTTCATTAAACATGTAATGACCGCCTCCGCTGCCTAAATGATCGTCCATAACAGGACAGATGTAGGGAACACGGTTTAGTTTGAGTTTCATTTTATAACCTCTGTATCCAATCTCGCAGATCAACAATTTCATACCAATCTACTGTGGCTTCTCCTTGTGAGTCGGTTACTTTATAAGTATAAATTGTATTCTTAATCTGTCCTTTTTTTGGACCTTTTGTATAGAGATCGTGATTTGCTATTTGAGTAACCGTTGCTTCTGCTTCTTCACGGGTAGAATAAGTCTCACGCCAATCTTCTGTGCCAGCAGAGGGATAATATCCATAACCAGCAATTAATAAAAAAGGTTTCATTTTATCCTCAACAAGTTAGTTCTGTTTTAATGTCCATCACTTTATTATCTGCTGTTGTTGTAATTGTCCAATCAACTGGTGGTTTTACAGCATCTTGTACTACTTGTACCGTAGGAATGTAAATTGGTTTTGGATCATAGCCTACACCCTGCCCGCCAATAATAGTAACGGTATTTGGTGTCACTTTCTTTACAACAAGACCAAGATGTTCCTTTAAAATTTTCACTTGCGCTTCGTTTAGGGTTGTTGCGCCCGATAGCTCAAAATACCCTTGTAACCAATATGTAAACTGTTCTGCTGTCATTTTATTCTTCTCCTTAACTGATATTTATCGTTAGCAATTTTACGTGTGCATCTTGAAATTTTTTAAGACTTGGTAAATTATTTTGTATATAAGTTTGTGCTTGTTCCCGTGAAGCAAATAGCAGTACATCTTTGCTGTAATAATCTTCCCAATCGTGATGACTAAAAGGATTTATACGCAGGAGTTTAAATTTTGTTTTACCTTTTACTATTACCCATTTTTTTAATATATCTTGACCACTAAATAAAATCATTATTGGTCTTCTCCTATCATACCGCGTAGTCGCCGTATGTGCATACGCTTCTTACTTGCTGTTTCTGTCACAATATTATAACCCATACCATTAAAGCCATTTTTTAGTTGATCTTCGGCTTCAAGTGATTGGAGTAGATCAAGAGCTGTACTTTTTAGTTGTATATAATCTTGGTGTAGATTGTTCGCCATCATTTCGTAATCAGTCATAGAACAAGTACACTCGTACATATTCCAACTGTTGTGATTTTCGTGTTTGCTCATTTATCACCATACTTCTTTTTAAGTCTCTCGTACAGCTTGCGTTCATCAACTTTTTGCTTTTCTTTTTGCTTGTCTGCTAAAACTTTCGCCTTCTCTAAATCTTTCATACGCTTATCATATTCTTTATCGGTTTCCCAGCGGTAGCCAACAATAATCCAATCTGATGGATGAAAATCATCGTTACCATTAGGTTCAAAATGCAATTCTGTCCATTCACCACTCTCGCCAGCAGCCTCTGCATTTTGCATTATGGTAATATTATGCCGAAGACCACTATGCGGAGAGATAGTTTGATAAACGTCCCAAACACGAATTTTACCGCTCATTTACTTCTCCTATACAAAATCATCATAAATTTTTTGGAATCCAATAAACCACAACCCGATAGTTGTGATTGGCCCATCGTGCCATTCTTCAAAATATCCAAATCTGCGAACATCTGGATGTTGCCAGAAGATGTAGTAGGCATAGCCTTTATAGATATACCCAAGATACTTACCTTTCCAATCGCCTATAAGTTTCATAGTTCCTCCACCCAATACGCCCAATTTACGCAAATATAATCATCAAGTGCTTGCTCATCGCTCTCATAAGTAAAGTTATGTTTCTTAAGGGCGTATTCACGCTGATAAGCGATTGCTTCCGCTTCGGTACGCTTTTCGTAACCAACGGTGTCATCTTCTTTTGGATAGTTCCAAACTAGGTATCTCATTCTAGTTCTCCTAGATCATAGGCTACACTATCCAACGCTGCCTGTCTAGCACTTTCTATTGACGGAGCTGTACCTTTTTCTTCTACTTTTATTGTCCACCAATATTCGCCTGTTTCTAGTGGACCACCAATAACAATTTTAATTGGTCCGTTGTCACCAATAATTTTAACTTTGTTGAATTCTTTGATGTTGATTGTAGACCATTCGATTTTGGACATAAGAAAACCTCACCCTCTAGATAGTAGCAGGGTGAGGCAGAGATGTCAAGTTCTTTTATTCTGCGTGTGCTTCTTCGCTATCACCTTCTAGATTATAAAAGGCTTTTGCGTCACCTTCACGATTATCAAATTTAACAACAACTTCTTGTTCCATTAGATCGTAAACTGTTTTTTGGAATTCCGAATCTCCTCGCATTAATTCAACCCATTGTTTTTCTTGAAATTTCTTTGGCTTTCCTGCTACATCCAATTCATACCAAGCGCCGCTTTGCTTAATAAACGGTTTAACGGCTTCAAAGATTGATTCTTCATCAAGAACACCAATTTGATCAGCCCACATAATACGGAAGAAACATTCACGACCTTGTGAACCAAAACGCGATTTCTCAAGACGGCATTTAACCTCAGAGCCAACACGATAACCACGTTCGTCAACAACGTAGGAATCTTTGGCTTTACGACCTGTTAACCAAATACGCAAGCTGTATGAATAAGCTAATGCTTTTCCACCAGGAGTTGAGTATTTTTCAGAATCCGTTGCATATTTTGGATTTTGAACTGTTAGATTTGTTTTTAATTGATTCAGGATCAATAGCGTTGCTTGCTTATTAGCAATTGGCTGAATCAACTTTGATAAACCTTTTGCAAGAATACGTGGTTTAACCGCCATTGATGATTGTGGATCAAAGTCGCCTTCCAAATCAGTTTTGCTTGGTGTTAAAGCCATTGAATCCCAAACAAATAAGAACTTCTCGTCTGTTGTTTTTAGGAGATCTTCAATTGTTTCAAGAACGAATTCAACTGAATCGGCTTGAACATATAGAAGTTTTTGAATATCACAACCAGCTTTTTCTAGGAAGTCTGGATCAATAGCACTTTCACTATCAAAGTAGACAACTGAAATACCTTGCTTTTGTGCATTTGCAGCAATTTGCGCTGCCATATAGCTTTTACCAGAACCTTCAAGACCAGCTAATTCTGTTACTTTACCAACTGGTACACCAGCTAATTTACCACGACAAATAATTGAATCTAGCCAGCGTGAACCTGTTGAAATCCAATCTGTTACTTCTGTAGGATTATCTTCATGCAAATCAAATGCAACTTCACGACCTAATTTTTTATTAATCATCGCTCGCATATCTGCGATTGAAACTTTTCCTGCTCCAGTATTTTCTTTTTTCTTCATGCTTTTCTCCAAATAAAAGGGGGACAAGGATCCACCCTGTCCCCCAGTTATACTATAGGGCTTAATTTATGTTAAGCATCCATTAGTTCATCGAATGCAGCGTCAACAGCATTCTTGCTAGAAGACTTTGGTGCAGATTTAGCAACTTGCTTTGCACCAAATTTAACTGTTTCCTTTGATTCTTTTTCTACTTCTTCTTCGCTATGATCGCCAGCTAGATACTCATCTAGAATAGCAGCAACTTCCTCAGTTGTTTTGCGAGTGTGTAGCTTCTCAAAGTCTGGAATTGACTCTAGAAGTTCTTTGCATTCATCACCAGTTCCTTGGCAAAGCTTGCTTGTCTTAACGCGAGCAACAACCTTTGTCATTGGGAAGCTTTGGCCTGGAGCTTTGCTAACAGTCAAAGTTAGATCACGACCTTCTTCTGGATCTGTGATATCGCCATAATCTGGGTTTAATACAAGACCAATAAGCTCTTGATAAACATTCTTACCATAACCCCAAACCTTAACGCCTTCTTTTTCTTCACCGCGAACAATTACTGGTGAGAAGAAACGCTGACGAGGAAGAAACTTCTTAGCCATCTTAGCGCTTTCCTCGTTCTTTTCCTTATATAGCTTGCTAGCAAAATCACAAGCTGGACATACATCGCTGTGATTCTTTTTAGGGCAAAGGAAACCACCCTTATCGCCTAGTTCATAGTGAAACCAGTATTCCTTGAATGGATCGCCGTCTGATGTTGGCACAACACGAACGGTGTATGAATTACCTTCTTTTGGCGAGAAGAAGCTTGTCTTATTACCGCCACCTTTGTTTTGTAGAGCGTTCAATTTCGCTTGCATTTTTTTTACGTCAATACCCATTTTATTTCTCCTTTGTCGGGGGCAAATCTTCCCACCGAACTGTTATGACTCTACCACGGTCTGTGGTGAGAGTAAAGCTAAAAATTAATATCTTTTTCTACGACCTCTCCAACGACGGCATTCCAATTAAATACACGAAATTCTCGAAGGTCTAAATCATATACTACCTCGGAACCATCATTTTGTTTAGCGGATTTTCCACCTTTTAGCGTTTCGGTTAAAAATTGCTGTGGAAGATCTTTCATCTTTGCAAAAGTCATTGTTCTAAGGCTTCCATCTTTCTTTTTAAATGTTCCTGTGTATGCTTTCATTCTTGAACCTTTCTGCTCCATGCAGCTACATAACAAAAGCTTTGCTCATAGCCTGTGTGATGTATTCTATACGAAATCTTTGTCTTGTCAAGAACTTTCTCACGCATACGTTCTTTTATTGCTCTAAATAGTTTATTATTTGTTTTTAAATCGTTTTCATTTATACCAAAATAATAGCATTTATCGTCTATAAAATCTAATTGATAAAATAATTTTTCTATATCATTTTCTAAATCATAAACACCAAAAGTTGTGATCCTGCTTATTTCTTTTGGAGGACTAGAGTTATCTATAACTGCATCTTCATTTTGAAATTTTGTTATTCCAATAAAAGCATTATAAATAACTTTATATACATTTTTATTATAATCAACAATTGGCATATCACCAAGAACATTTTCTATTGCTGGTATGCTGATAAGAAAAATATTTTTAAATATTCCAGACCTGGCATATTCTTGTAAAACACTAAAAGCAACGCGATCTTGTAATTTGGCAACGCTACCAAGCATTTCTACATCATTTCTTATATATAATATATTTATTTCTTTATCGCTGAGTTGTTTTAATATTTGTAGGGTACAACCAGCTATTGTTGCCGAGCCATCAACAATTAAAAGCGCCTTATCTGTTATATCATTAAAAAAACTTGAAAGGTCTGGAGTTGTTTTTTCATATGCTTCTGATGTTTTTTGCTGTAGCAATGAGAAGCAGTTTTCTCCTTCGATATCAACATCAATTAATTTAACTTTGTATTCTAAATTATTTTCAAATAATTCGGCTATATCGCAACCAACATTACCAAGACCAATTACTGTATACATTTATTCTACCTTCAGGTTTAGCTTCTTCATATTACCATAATCACGCCCAACTTTAATGTTACAAAGAAATCGTCCAAACTGTGTATTTTGAAGAATTTTTGCAATCTCTAAAATATGCTCTTTTTCGTCATCAGTCATATCAAGTACAAATTCATCATGCAGCAAAAAAGCAACAAAGCTTTTTTTATCCCGTAGATAATCGTCAACTTTAATTGCTTGTCTGTGAAAAAGATCAATAAATGTTGATTGGTTTAAATATGGAATAGCATGATGCTCGTCGCTTTCAATTTTACGACCAAACGGAGTGTGTACGTATCCATTTACCCAATAAAGTTGCTTTAACGCATCTTTTTTAAAGACATTATCGAGTTTTTGAGCGTATTGGTGGTAGATAGGATTACTAGAATTGTATAACCACTCAATGACAATTTTCTTGGCGTTGTTTCGCGATACATTTCCAAGAATGCTCTTCCCAATCCATTCATATAAATCCTCCTGCGGCTGTACACAATTTAAAAGCGCGAGCGACGTTCTCAACTCCGCTGCATTGACATCAAATGCTACAAACCAATCGTTGTGCGGTTTTAAGACATTACGAAATTGTTTTTGGAAGCTTTGAATTGGAAAACTTCCTTTTTTCATTGATAAACGTCCAGTAATGGATCCAAAAAGGTTGTATTCAATATTTCTGCTTACATCACGCATGCGATGATAATAAGTTAAATCCCGTTCGCTTAATATATTATTTTTGAGTTGTTCAATATCTAGATTTAACTCACGATGTTTAATGTCGATAAGCAACTCATTAAATCTACGATAAAAATTATACTCTTGTGGTTTTTCATAAGTGTCAAATACGTGTTGAGTAATTTTGTTTTTAATGTCACAATACTTCTCCAAAAATCTTTGTGGCGTTAAATCAAAAAAGCAATTTTCTTCTAGTGAAACTTTTGCCTCAATAAAAGAAGACATAAAGGCTTTTAATCTTGTTTTGATTTCTGTCCATTCATCGCGAAGATGTTCTGGACAAATCTCATCAAGAGATTTGCCTTCACAGTATAAATTTGCATATTGGATTTCTTGCCCTTTTAAATAGGGTGAATAACTCCAAGATGCCGTTAAATTTTGCGGGATTTCATCAAAAAATAATTTACTATCTGCGTAGATTCCTACGCATTCTTTTTTGTCGTCCAATGTTTGAAAAAGCATATTTCCTCTAAAATATTATTTTTGGCTTAGACTGAGTGCCAACAGCCGCACTGTCACTTTGTACCACGGAGGAATTATTTTGTAAAGAGTCATAAAATCTTGAGCCTTTTAATTCATTAAACCTAGAATTAGCAAATTTTAATCCATCCTCAAGTTTACCTAATTTTATATAATCATTTGATATTTTTACTATATTTTCAAATTGTTGTTGGGTAAAACCCATATCTAATTCTAAATTTTTAAAATAAATATATAAACGCATCCAATACGTATCTGGGAACTTTTTGTAATAATATTCTTTCGTGGGCAAGTTTCTTACTTTACTTTTTATAGTATTTGCATTCCCAGAACATAATTTATTTAAATCTTCTCCATATACTGTATTGTTTACTAAAAATCTTTTATAAGATTCATAAAAATATTTTTTTAATTCATCAATATCTTCCATATAAACTTTTTTAAATCTCTTCTCAAAAACGTCATCAATACTTTGTAATCCATATTTTTGATAATATGGTCTTAAAGCTTCAGATGCTAAATCGGCTGTAAGAACAAATGGAAGATGTTTATCAAAAACAAAACCAAATCTAGCACACGCTTCGGAGAAACAAATAAAGCCATCATCTAAAAAGTATCTTAAATATTTGTTTACATCGTCGCCCACATCATCAGTATTAAAATTAAACATTATTCCACTAGTAAAAGCAGTCATATTAAAATACATGACAGTTCTTGTTTTTGTAACAGTACCAAAAGCAATATTTTGTGACAAAAATTTAATATATTGTTCATTAAAAGTTTCTTCATTTGTTATTTTTGAATCTAATTTTTTATCTTTTAAACAAATTGATCTAAAGTTATCAGATAATACTGAATACAAACCAATATAAAGTTGGTCTGGATTTTCATATCCAAACCTCGGTTTTATATTAAAATAAGGAGAAGTATTTGGAAAAGCGTTTTTTATAATTTGCCTGTTAAGATAGTCTTTCATTTCATTAAAAGCATCAGCAACAAAATCTAAAACTAAAATTTCCCCATCTTTGTTTCTTCCTATTGATTTAAAAAATGATGGATTATTTATTGGTACAATAACATCTGATTTTTTATCTACTAAACCATAAAAATTATTTTTTAAATATAAATCAGTAAAAGCCACATTTCTTAGTTTTGCTTCTGGCGGTGTGACAAATTCTATATATGATGAGGTAATAAAAGGAATAGTAGAATCTTCATAAAATTTTCTAGCTTCAAATAAAGAAGCAACGGAATTATTAGAATTTTTACTAAATATTGGTATTTGGCTAGAAACAAAAAAATTATATGATGACATATTTTAGCATCCTCCGCGCTGAACGTCAACTTCTCTTACCGTGGATGGTGGAGTTCCATCTACATACCCAGCTATAGCGCATCTGAGGGTAGTTTCAAAAATATTTTCATTTATCGTAGTTGATACATCAATTACCTGATAATAACCCCCAAGTCCCAATTTATTCTGTAAATTTATTGCAGCCTCTCTTGTAAAAAACAATGGTTCAACATAGATAAAATCACCAGGTCTGTAAATATTGTTTCCAAACATTACTATACTTGTATCATATACTTCTCTTAATCTACCTAAAGATTTATCACCAGTACTGCCTGCTGCTTTAGCTTCTTTATTAAACGGGGCATCCTGTTTTGAAAATGTAATTTTTTTAATTAAACCCTTGTCAGAACCTATGAAGAAATGATAAACTCCATTTCTTATGTCGTTTTGTTCAACACCATTTCCTTCAAAAATTTTTGATGGGAGTTGATTAGAGCAATACATTATAAAATAGTTTCCAAATGGTTGATTTAAATTATTTAATGTTGAATCATGAACTTTTATTTTATCTAATAAAGAATTATCTATTGTTCCATAAAAATTATCAGTAAAAGCGTTTCTTGATTCAAAAATTGGATCATTGACTCCCTTGAATGGTAATGTTATTGATAAGCTGGAAAGCCTAACAGCTTTATTTAAAACAGTTTTTCTACCAAAAACCGAAGGTGAAATTGATGGTATCACAACATCAGTCATGATATCATTTATTAAGTTAGTTAATGGATAGGAAGTTCTTCTTGGTTTTATAATTTTTTCAATCATAAATCCCTGCAACATCTCTACAGAAATGGGAATATCGGCAATATTTAAATCTAAAGTTGTATATTCCGCATCAGTAGCAAAAGGAGAAAGAGTTTTATCTTCTAGACTTTTTTGCGCTAGATCTCCTGCTGGTGCTACTGGGATCTCTATCCTAAAATTACTTAAAATAATCCTAGGTCTATCCATCGCGTCAACGGTTATTACATTGGACGCAAAAACATCAATAATATCTCCAAGGAAGACAAATTTAATTTTATATTTTCCATCTTCATCGCTAAATGAAGTTTTTGATTTTTTACCTATTTCTTCTGCAAATTTTTCACCAGCTTTTCTTGCGGTTGGGCTAGTAAAAACACCATCTGCCGTAGAACCAGCAAGAGGTATGTCGCTCTCTGTTATGCTGTCAACGGTAAAAGTTTTTTTAACATCTTCGCTTCTTGCTGATTTTATATTTTTTATTCTTAATTGATTTGGATTTTCTAAAACCTCGTCACTACCAATAGATGGTTTTGCGCCAATTGCGTATTGGTCAAACATAGCACTATAAATTTTTGGTTTCATGCCGCTTGGACCATCTGTTACACCAACAAGCATCCTAAATAATTCTTGATAAAATATATTTTTATTATTTTCTAATTGTGTTTTTTGCTGCTCTAACGCAGTATCAATTTTCTTTTGTTCATTATCTACTCTTTTTTGCCTTTGATCTTCACTTATGCTACAATCTTTTTTAATTTCTTCTATTCTTGCTTTTTCGGCATAAGCAGAACTATCAAATTTTTCTTGTTCTTCTTTTAATTTACCCCAGTCTTTTCCTATAGCAAGCGCATTAATATTATTCATTATGCTCGTCATAGCTGCAATAAATTGTATCTTTAATATTACGGAGCCGTCTTCTTCGAATTGAATATCGTGGCTAAAAGGATTTAAATAAAGTATAAGTTTTGCTGATTTTATAGCTTTTTTAAGCTTTTCTGCTACTTCTGGTTTATCCGCATATATTTTTTCAATTATATCATATGAATCAGAATATCCTAAAATAATTTTTAGCCTGAAGTATCTTTCATTATAAACAGGTTTTCCATCTGTACTTTTTGTCTCAAAATTCATTGGGCTGTCTATTGCAAGGTCTGAATAGCTAAAAGAAAACCCAGCTGGCTCTGAAGTATCAGGATCCATAGTTGGCTCTGAATCTGGTTCATAATCAAAATTTTTGTCTTTTTTATTAAAATATATTCTTTTAACCAAATCTCGTACATCCTGAAAATACAACTCTAATTCAGCTTCTATGTTTGTATTTACTTCAGCTGGGTTGGTTCCGACAAATTTATATCTAAAAGATCTTATACCAACTCCATGCATTCTTCCATCGCCGCTTAATATTTCATTAAGAGTATTGTTGACGTAAGGGGATGTTTGGTTTGAATATGGAGTTGGGATATCATCAAAAGGAACTCTCCAAGAAAAACCTCTAGAGTTCGATTCTTTTTTTGGATAAAATACTTTATAAATTTCTATACTTGGAACAAGAGCTGAAAGGGAGGCATTGTCAACTTCAGAAAAAATATACTGTATACTTTCGTTTCTATATAAATTATTTGTTAAAGCAATATGACTTCCTGGTGATCCTCTAAATGTAGCAAAATGTTTATATTCTTTTTTTTCAATAGGACCACTATCTTTCGCCGCCGTACTTTTAATTAATTGATCAGCATTAATCATCAAAGCGACTTGTTCGTTTAAACGAAGTCGTTCTGCTGCTAATTCGTCGCTTGCTTCTGCTTCAGCCGCTACTTGTGCTGGTGATTTATCTGCCATTTAAATATTAGCCTTTCATTATATTTAGTACTTGTTGTAACGGTGTTGGTATTAGTATTATATCACCAATTTTTAAATGGGATTCAGTCGGTTTATTATTAAATTTTGCAATAACCCACCAATCTTTTGGATCTCCATAATATTTTGATGCTAATTTATAGTATTTGTCGCCAGTTTTCCAAATATGCTGCTGTAAGGAAATTTTTGAAATATTATCTTTATTTGGAAATTCAAATTTAGGCGTTTCGTATTGATTTATATGTTTTACGTTTCTTTCAAAAAAGATGTCCTCATACATTTCTTTGTCGTTTAACAAAATTCTTCTATTTAAGTATCTTTCTATCATTTTATGATCCTCGTTTTATTTTTAAGGAGGTACTGTTGTTGGTATTGCCGCTAAGAAGCGTTGTTGTTGTTCTGTTGTAGGTAGAGGCACAAAAGCACTGCCAGCTGTACCAGCTGGGACGCTTGCTAGAGCAACAAGTGTTGCCTCTCCAGCTCTAGTCCTTGGTGGGGATGGTGTCGGTGGCGGCGGTGCTGGCGTGTATCTAGTATCAAATGAGTGTGCAAATGCCTGCGAATTGTCTTCCAATCTAGTAACTCTAACACCATTTGGTCTTGTTGTATTGCCTAATGCATGTTCATGAATAACATTGAAAGTAAAATTAACTTTAAATAATTTTGGATATACGATTGAACCTTCAACGAAAACACCACTATCAAGTTCAGGTTTAAAATTAAAACCATCAATCCATCCTAATAAACCAGACACTGATGGATTGTTTTCTTCTACGTTTTTTGTTACATTTGCTATTAAATTAGCAAATTTTATTTTAAACAATGGAGGCGACCCAATCAAAGCAGACCCTACTACGCCTTCCCTGTAATTATAAACTGGGTAAAGTGATTTAATTAATAAATCTGCTCTTGAAGTATTAGAAGCTGCTTCGTTTTTATTTTGGCTAGGAACATCAAATCCAAGAGTGATTTTTCGAACTGTATTTTTATAAGTAAATATTGGATCCATTCTACCATAAATATCTTGAGGCGTCCAGTTAGATTGATACTGATCGCTATAATCAGTTAGATATGCTTTAAAATTAAAAAAAGAATTTGTAGAAAATGAATAAAAATATATTTCATTTACACCACTGTCTAAATTAGTATTTGGTACGGTGTTGTTAATTTCTGAAAATTCTGGTATTCTTACGGATGGTTGATCTGCCATTTGTTATCCTCTGACTGCCCTTCTAAACGATCTTGGACCGCTTAATAATCCATTAACGCTCTTTCCGCCACCATTGATTGCTTCTGCGAAATCATTACCAGATATAACAAGTTTAATTGGTGTTCCTTCTCCTTGTCCTTCTTCGGCTGATTTGTTTTGCTCCCCAATCACTTGTTTTAGCGCTGCAACAAGAGCATCCTTATCTGCATCTTTTGAATCTGCCTGGAATTTATAATATTCTTTTACCGCGCCTATAAAGTCTTTTGTTGGTTTTATGTTATCCTCTGTTATTGTTTTTGCAGTCGTTAAAGTTTCGTTTAACGTGCTTAACGCTACAGTCTTTCCTTCTGGTATTTCGTCTAAAGCGGCTGCTAATAATAATATAGCAGTAGTCATCATGCCCAAGCCAGAAACAAATGCAATCATTCCAAATCCAGTTGCTCCAGCAGCACCAAGAGCCATAATTCCTAACATTGAAATAGTTAAAATTCCAAATGAGGCTGCTAATTTTAGCATTGCTGTTGGAAGTCCGTCCGCGATATTTTTTAATTGTCCTAAGAAACTTACTAGTTTTTCTAATGCAACAGAAATTATTAAAAGACCAGCACTTATACCAACAATACCGACAGATAATAATAAGAATGCGGCTGATAAAACTAAAATCCCAGGGGACGCGACCGAAAGAGCAAATAATGCTGGTGTCATTAAATATAATAATCCAACAAACGCTAGACCGCCTTTTAATATTTTTTCATCTGTTAATTTTTGAAACGATTCTATAATTGTTTTTATTCCAACTGATGCTATTGTAATTGCAGCTCCAATAACTACAAAAGCGGCAGACATGACCAACAATGATACCGATAATACGCTAACTCCAACTGATAATAGTAATATTGCTGGTGAAAGTAAGGCTAATGTTGTTAACGCTGGAACTAGCGCATATAGTGTACCAACAAAACCAATCATTCCAGCTAAAACTTTAGGATCTGCTAATACTCCAAAAGAAGTAACCAATAAAGATAAGCCAGCTGCTGCAATACCTATACCAACGCCCATCATAAGGAACGCCGCCCCTAATGCTAATAAAGGTATAGTAGCTGCGCTGCCAGCTATTGTGATCAAAATTAATGGCGCTACCATCATCACCATTAATGCTATTACTGCTCCAAGAGCAGCAAGCGCTTGTTCGCCAGATAGTTGGCTAAAGGCTTCAACTAATTTAGCCAAACCTAAAGCTGCAATACCAACGCCGATACCCATCATTAGGAACGCTGCTCCAACTTTTAATAATGAATTAGCAGAAGCATCCGACGCCCTACCTATCATAAAGAAAATTGGTGGCAATAGACCTAAAGCAATATATAAAGGTGGTGAATGTGGTTTTATTAGCCATTCATAAACCATATAAAGAGCAGAAGCAAAAAGAATAATTAATCCAATTACGCCACTTTGCATGGCAATATTCATGCCTCTAAAGGCAACTATCATAGCACCAATACCAGAAACAACAGCGGAGATAACTCCGCTAAGACCCATGGCTCTCAAGGAGGCAATAAATGCAAGCGTAGCTGGTATTGCACTGGCTAGCAGTGTGGTAGCATAGCTATACAAAGCAACTACAGCATTTACAGTAAGTGTAGCCGCGAGAGAAATAATATTTATAGTCGCAGTTATCATTTGCCCTATAAATCTTATAGTTGAAAGAATTGCCGCATTCATTTGCACGTTGTATACTATTAAAGCATAAGACACAACACCGAGCGCAATTCTCCATAATCCAACGGCGTCTACTATTTTTCCTATTATTTCATAAAAAAATTCACCAACCGCTATAATTGGTTTAATAGCAAAATTTAGTAAAAACATTATTCCATCTGATAGCATTGCAACAACATTAATAAGAATTTTAAAAATTTCTACAACTGGTCTTACGGCTATAAGCAATAAATTAAATATATTTTTTAATTGTTCCATAACATCCGTTGCTTCTCTTTGTGCTTTAGCCATCTCTTCTTCGGTTGCAGAACGCTTACGCATATCAGTCTCTAATTCAGTAGACGTTTTGCCAAATAGTTTACTTGCTTCGTTTAAGTCTTGAATACCGAGGCTTGTTGCAATTGCTTTTTTCTCATATTTTGATAGCGAATCAAAATTTTTCCCGCTTTCTTCAAAAGATTTCTTTAATAGAACAACACGCTCGCTCTCAGTTGCATTTAACATCTCGACTGAATTTAGGAAATTACCACCTAAAATAGCGTTATAACGGCCAGCGGCTCTTGCAGAGCTTTCAAAAGTATCAAACTGATCTCCAACTATTTGGTTTAATGATGATAAATCCATTCCCAAGCTTTTTGCTTGTTTTTGCATGTCGATATAAATTTGGATACCTTGTTTACCATATTGTTGAATTTTGGATATATTTGCACCAAACTCTTCTGCCATTTTGCTTGGAGCAATACCAGCACCAATTGCTGCTCTAGCAATTTCTTCGTTGGTTTTAATTGCTTCATCCGAAGACATCTTTAAGCCTTTTGTTAAGATGTCTAAGTTTTTACCAGTTACACCAGCAGCGATTCCAATATTGCCTAATTTTGTTGCAGAAACTGCTAGTCTTTCCTGAACTTCTACGTTCAAGTCAGAAAATGAACTCATACTTGTATAAAGTTCAATAGCTGATTTATTTAATTTATCAAAACTAACACCAAATTGTGCAAATCCAATTCCAAAACTTGCAGTTCTTTCTGCAATACGCCCAGTAGTTTGAGCAAATTCCATATTAGATGAAAGAACTTGTTTGAAAAGATCTCCAATTCTTTCCATCACAGCTTCTTGAATACTAAGATTTCTACCAATACCAAATAGTTGTGTTATTTGGCTTGCATACCCACCAGTTACTTTATCAACCTTTCTAAACATTTCATCTTGTTGTTTGTTTGTTCTAATAATTGCTTCTAAGTGATTCTCCGCATTTTCAATCATATTTTTTTGAGCGTCGATGGCAAGTCTTGTTATGCCCTCCGTGTCTTTCATTGTTTGTAGTTTGAGTTGTTCAAGTTGTAATTGTAGCTCTGCTTGTTTTAAAATATCTTTTTCTGAAATGAGCTCTGCCTCTAAATCTTTTTTTTCTTGTTCCCTTGTTTCAGCTGCTAATTGTGCCAATCTCGCTTGTTCTCTTAAATTATCTACTCTTTGTTTATCGATAGAAGAAATGCTAGAAGCTAATGGCACAATTCTATTAAGATACTCTTCAATTGTTTCAGTTGCTCTTCTTACATCGCCAGTAATTGCAGCTATTTCGTCAATCTTTTGACGCGCCTGTTTTGATTCATCAGCCATTTATTTTACCTAAGTTACACTTCAATAAATAATTAGAGACAGAATAAAAAAAGAGCGGGCTTTATACCCGCTCTCTTCATTATTTCTTTGATGCTTTCTTCATTGCATCATTTTCTTCTTTTAACTGATCTACTAGTTTTTCTACAAACCATTTCCTAAGAGCAACTGGTAAGTTATAACTTTCAAAAAGTGAGAACCCACCATAATATTTCAAATAAAAAAATTGTTCATAAACACCCTGTTGATATTCATCATTTAGGCCAAAAAAAGTCTGCCGTCAGCGGAACCTCCAAAATTGTTTCAAATTCGCATTGTGAACATGAAAAATTTTGTTTCATATCAAATGGCACAACAATTTTTTGGTATTGGGTTCTTAAGAAACGTGAATCAACCGCTGGTAATGATGATAGCGCTACGTCAACTGTGCTTCTGGCTGTAACTCCCTGAATTGAAACAACCATCAATTTTAATTGATCTAAAAACATTGAGTCGTTTTGAGATTTCTTTTTAGCTTCGGTCATACTCATGATTGTTTTTTCATCACGGCCACTTAAAGCTCTACAAACAACAGTCCATTTTGTTTTTGGCAGAACAACAGTAAAAGTTCCATCTTCATGAATTTGGTGAAGAACTTCTTCTTCTGGTTCTTTTGGTACTTTTTCTAATAAATTAAATGCATATTTACTTTTTTGTGTGCATGATGGACAAGTAACAGATGTTGCGTATTCTGGGCCGTATGCAGCGATTCTTGCTGAGATAATAATAGCGTTGCGATCTTCTATCGTTAAAGAGTCGGTATCTATAGTTTTATCTGTTACAAGGGCTTGGATCAGTCGGTCAAGAACAACACCTTTTTTTAATAGGGTTTTTGACGTAAGCAAATCTTCTTCTTTTGCTGTCATTTGTTTGACTTCAACTGTATCCTTGCCTCTTAGTGGATGTCCAGCAGGATAAAATTTACCTTTTGACGGCAAATCAACAAATTCCGTTGGAACCATAAATTCCAGCGGAGTTCCTTGAGGTTGCATTTGTTGTTGGATTATTTGTTGAACTGGTGACGCATCTTGCAATAATGGATTTGCTCCAAAACGTTCTTCATTATTTCTCATATATACCTACGCTTTCTTTTTAAAATTATTACTATTTTATAAGTTTAGCATAATCATAGTTAATATTTAAGCTTACGTCCATTATTCCTTCATTTTCGTAACTAAGATTACCATAAGTAACACTAGCAATTAATGGATTATATATTAACCAGAGTTCTAATCTTTTTCCATCTTCATCTATTTGATAAAGTTCAAAATTTACACCTATATTATTTTTTTGTATTTCTTGATGACTAAAATTTGGATCATTATAACCAAATTTAGAAACAAAATTTTCTACCGTTTCGTTTACACTACCAACTATTTTTCCATCAGCGCTTGTGCTAACAACAGAAGCTATTTTAACATCAATTGGCTTCCATTTTAAAAGACCAGGAAATTTTATTGTATGTGTTAATAGTCTGTGCTCTGTTATGTTTATTTCATACTCTGGCTTTTTACATTCTTTTAATGCAAACGTATAAACGTCTAAATCAGCATCGTTGAATTTTAAATACCAACGATGCTGACGTAGGGGTTCTTTAAATTTTGGATCTGTCCAAAAAGACATTATATAATATTATAATTATGGTACTATTTTATTACCATTTGGAGAATTACCTGGAGCTTTATCATTAGGATTTGGATCTGTTGCAGATGCCAACTCAGCCCAATCGTATTTTACAGTTGTTTGAATTTCAACAATGTCTTCATTGGCGTAGTCTAAATCACCAAATTGTACCGAGGTAAAAAATGGCCTATGAATTTTCCATTTTTCATTTGTTGCACCGTCTGGATCTATACAGAAAATTTCAAACTCTCCAAGCGCACTAACAAATTTTTCTTTTCCAATTGTAGACCGCTCGACGCCGCCGTTCGCCGCCGATGGTACACCATATCCAGCCTGTTTAAGCAAAGCCATTAATTTTTTAGAAGCATTTGGTTGCGTAACCGCAGCAAAACTCATGCTAATATCTTCCCACTCTAATCTACCTGGGTAATTGAAAAAATGATTTAAATATTTATGTTGTACAGAACCAATTTTTGCTTTTGGTCTACTTACTTTTTTTAAAGCAAAAACCATGTCTTGTAAATTTTTACCAGACCCAAAATCTACATACCATCTATGTTGTCTGATAGGCTCTGATCCAACTTGACTCCAAAATGCCATATTTTTATTCTCCTAAAATTTGGGTACTACTTTTACATAGTACCCAAATTAATTTTTTCTTTTTTAATCGTTAAATGATGCACCAGTATTCGTAATCACGAAATCAATTGCAATAAATTCAATTGCGCGTGTTGGCTTCAATAGAATCTTAGCATATACAATGTTACGATCAACAAGTTCTGGCGTTGTTGTTGTTTCGTCTAAGATTAGTCTATAATCGCTCAAACCAAATCTTGATTTAACACTCGCTAGGAATGGCTCTGCTAAATTAGTAAAGCCCTTCCAAGTTGTTTGGATATTTGGATCAAACAATACGCCCGAAGCAAATCTGCTAATTTCTTTCTTCAAGTAAATCATCAAACGGCGAACATTGATGCGATCCAATGCACTTGGAGTTACTTGTAGTGTCTTTTGTCCAAAGATAACAATTCCTTCACTTGGGAATGTTGCAATTGGATTGATGTTTGCTTCGTATAGAGCATCACGATCTTTTGAAGATAATCTTAGAGCAGTTTGTAGAACTGGTAATCCTGCTGAACCTTCTGTTAATCCACCGCGATTAAATCCTGCTGGAGCAAACCATAATTCTGTTCTGCGTTGTGAACTTGAGAATGTTCCTAAAGCAGCAACTGATGGTGGAACCCAAACAGTATTGTTGTTTAAGTTGTCGCGAACTAGTACCCATGGGAAAAATGCACAACCATAGCTACTATTAATTGCACGGTTCTTTAGATTTGCAATTGCATCAGCTACAACTGGCTTACGAGCAGAAGCTTTTGTAGTAGCTGATTCTTTACCTTCTTCTGGGACGTAATCGCCCTTTAGATCGATAATTGCTAATGCGTCACCGCGAGCTTCACATTTATCAAGCAACATTCCCGTGATTGCTTCGTTATCAACACCTGGAATTGTTGCAAGATTCATTTCAACAACTTCTGGGTCTGCAATTGATTCAACCGCTACTTTTAGGCTGTTGTATGCATAGCTTGTTAGTTGTGTTTCATCAGCTAGAACTCTTCTGTTGAATGGATCTTTTTCTGTAATATCTACACCGTCTGATCCGTTAACCAATGGCATTGTAAACTTATTGAAAGTTGACAAAACCAATCTTGATCCGTTTGATGATGTTAATAGATTGCCATTATAGCTAGTTAATGATTTACCAGAAGCTCTATTACCTTCTGCCCAATAAGCACCACCAGAGGCAACTAAGGTTGAACCGCTGACAGAACCACTTACGTCATCTAATGTAAATAAGAAAGATGGTTTTGTAACTGACCAGCTTTTTGGATATGGTCTTAAATAATCAACCAAATCTTTATTGTGTTTTTTAACTGTACCGTAGTTTGTCTTTAGGCCCCAATAAATAGAAGATAAACCAGGAACTGGGGTTTGTGAGGCGCTTTCTAGTAATGGTAATGTTGGCAAAGCAAAGCTTGCAGTAAACAAAGAGTTGCCTGATACCGCAGTATCGTAGAAGAAGCCAGTAACTCCAGCTGCAACTTCAGAGTTATTTCCAGAAACAGCGACTTCTGGTAATTGAGCTGGTCCATAGAAACCAAATGGCACTAAGTCTGTATCAACTAAACCATTTTCTACATCTTGGTTCATTTCTACACGAATAAATTTTGATTTATTATCATATGTTCCATATTCTTCAAACAATTGTTTTTCATAGTTCCATTCTGTATATTTATCACCAATTGCTTTAGCAATAAAGCTTTCAGATGAAGGATCTAGAGAAACATTTGTGAATCTTTCTAGATATTGAGGTGTTAAATCATTATCATCTAATTTTCTGACGGAAACTGTAAACGAACCATATTTTACATATTCATTTGGTGGCTCTTTAATGTCTTCAATTGAAATTTTAACATTTTGGCTATTCCATTCGCCTTCTGTTAAACCAACAAATTTAAACAATTTTTGAACTGGGTATTCGCCAGTTGTTCCATCTTTTACAAACGCTGAACCAGTTCCTTTGTGTTGGCTTACAACCCAACCGCTTGAAGCATCTTCTGCTTCAACTAAATGATTAGCAAAATCTACTGTATTATTATCCAATCTTAGAAGAATACCAGCAAAATTTTGTGAACCAGTAAAGCTTGGTATATTTTCTTCTACCCAAGTTCTAAATGTTTCACCTAAGAAATAATCTTCTTTGGCTTCAACAATTTTATCATTTGTAAATACTGGATTTGTGTTTAAAGCTGTTCTAATATAATTTTTTGAATTTGTGTCAAAATTGACTGTTTTTAGTGATGCACCACCGACAGTATTATCGTGAACACTTAATTTAAATTCTAAGTTTGGTCCATTGGCGCGGACCCATTTACCTTTTTGAGCGGAAATTGTTTCTAATGCTCCGCTTAATGGCTTTCCAGTTAGACCGTAGTCAGCAACACCATTAGTATAAACAACGGCAGCAAGCGATGCAGTAACTTTGCCGTCAGTTGCGAAAACATTTGCTGCGCTTTGTGAAATTGGCATAACAAACAAGCCATAAGCGTTTTGTGTTGACCAACCAGCAGCACCAGCAGCAGCTGTTTCTCCAGAATCTGGATTTTTATAACCAGCCAAGCGTACAAATGTAACTGGTGAAGAGTTTCTTAAATAAGCTTGTGCAGCATAAGCAGCATATGTTGGAGCGGTTTTATTTCCCTCTCTCCAAACATCGCCACCAATACCACCAGCAACTGGTTCACCGAAAACTTCTACGAAATCTGAGAAAGAATTAACCTTTACTGGACGCATAACTGGTCCGCGTAAAGAACGTCCAATAATTACTGGACCGATTGCATCTGGTAGTCTAGGAATTTGTGAATTATCAATTTCTTGAACTTGAACACCAGGACTTACAAATCTAAATTTATCAATTGGCATTATCTATTTCTCCTTGGGAGCCTGAAATAAAAGAATTTTTATTTATTATAAATAGTAGACCACCCTTTGAAATGTCATTTTACTTTGAATTAAAAACAGATTCCCTTGCTTTAATACATTTTGCAATAATTTCAAATTTATGGTCTATTTGGCCGAACAATCTTTTGGCTTCATTTAAAGTAACTATTTCATAAAAAGTGTCGCCGTAAGCAACAAAATCGCCCTCTCTAACAAAAAGATTTTGATCTTCCGTTAATCTTCTTCTGTGAAAATTTACTGTTATAGAAGTAACACGATCAATACCAAAAACCTCAGTTGAAGTTTTTGATCCTTCCCACTCAATAAGAGCTTGAACTTTTATTGGAGCAAGGAATGTTTTTTGAACTGCCTCGCCATATACTGGATGGTAGCTCGTTGTATCTCTATCAATTGGATAATATACTATTGTTTGACCGATAACACGTTCTATTATCTCGTCATTAATTTGTTTTACTAGATTTCTCTCTTTTTCACCAAGAAAAAGTGGAGGCGGTGGAGAATCTGGCGGTAGTTGAGCTATATTTGCATCTTTTTTCTTTCTTGGCATTTATTATCCTACAAATATTAGTGAAGGGAAAAATGTTTGTGTTTTGCTTGTATCTTCCATTATCTTGGCACCATCTTCGCCTATCTTTGCATAAGTCATTTCAGCTAATAACGTTTTTAATTCTTCTCTTAACTCTTTTTGTTCTTCTTTACCTTCACTTATTAATTTATCACCATTAAGAGTAACACTTTCGCCTGGAATTGGCACATTATTAAATTTGCTACGAACTTGTCCCAACATTTCTTTGCAAAGCGCTAAAGCAAAACGACGAATCCATTGTTTACCAATGCTATTAATTTTATCAAATGGCAAATTTTGTAATGGTATGCTATTCATATTATTAATACCATCAATACCACTTTTTATATCTGTTCTTGTTTCTTTCCAAGCATCGCTTGGAACTGTAAATTCAATCCAATACTGAGAAGGACTTGCAGCATTAGGCACTGGGAATAATCTTAATTTGTTATCTCTTATTTGATAAGACCAGTCGGAAACTCTTGTTTTAATAGCATCTTCATAAGCCATAGCTTGCAATTTGTTTTGCCAAGCAGGAATTATTTCAAATGTGCTGTCATCGGCATACTGGCCGTATGTACTTAAGTTGCCTACAACGTTAAGACCACCAAAATAACCATAGAAATTCCAAGATGCTCCAGGTGTTTTATAATAAACTCTTCGTATTACAATTCTTTTATTATCTACATTCCAACCATTTGCTTCACTAGCGCCGCTTATTATTGTTTGTAAATCATAATCCTGTTGTGTAGGGACCATTTCAAACGAAGCTGAATAAATTGGCTCGACACCATTCAACAAAGCTTCACCACTAGCGGCATATGCAACATTTTTTGCATAGCTAAAAGACATTTTTGGAAATGCTAAATTAGCATTTTTTGTTGCAGCATCCGAACCAGTTAATTGCCCATCATTATTAAATGTTCCAGTTGTTTGTCCAAGAACAAATGGTAATAAATTTTTTGATTGATGCAAATTTAAAAGATATGAATATTCTAGCGTTGCTTCTTCATATGCTGAATAAACGTTACCTTCGACTAGCTCAATGTCAAGTACATCGCCGCCTAATCTTTTATAAACAAATGCAACTTGTTCTGCCGCACCAGTTTTAAACATGCTTATTTGCTCTTGACTCCAGTAATTTGAATCAAGATAAATGCCAAAAGGTAAAATATTTGTACTAACATTAGTAGTATTACCAGTTATTGGTAATATTACTTTGCTCATTTGTGATAAAGGAGAAAACTCTGGCAACGCCATCTAATTTATTTTCCTTTTTATCTTTTAATAATTCCAGATAATAATAACATCTTGTTCAGAATTTTTTTGCTTTCTTGAAGATTAGCAGAGCCTATTTTATCTTCTTTTTCTTTTACTTTGTCTATTATAAAACGCTTCATGGCGTTTGCAATTTGTGTAGCCAAACTTTCTTTTTCATTTTGACTAAGCGTTAATTTTTTTTCATCAAAAGATTTTATTAAATTTGCTACAAATTCTTGAAACCCTTCCAATTTTTCGGCTGTCGCAAATTTTGGTTTTCCTTCACCAAGTATTTGTGCATCAATACCATATTTTTTAATATAATCTTTTATGTATGGAATGGCTATATTTACAGCTTGCTGCGCTTGAGCAGCCTGTTTGTTTTTATTTTTATTTTTTAAGGTAGATTGAATTGAACTTATCATTTGGTTAACAAGCTGTGCTTTTTCAAATTTTAATGGTTCATTTAGTACTGCCTGCTTTTCTTCACCACCCTTATCTGGTATAACATCTCCTAAATTGTCAGATCCAGAAGAAGCTGGTGCTGGAGTAGGTGAAGGCTGGGTGGTAGCAGCTGGTTTGGCAGCAGGAGCAGCGGCATCGCCTCCAACACGCCCGTCAGCACGGGATACAGCCTTAGCAGCATTAGCTGCATCGGACTTTGGAGCAGTTTTTGGATTAGTAATAAATTTTTGGTTAGGATCGCCAGCATTTCCTATGTTCATAACTCTACTAAATGTAGATTTAACGGCAGATCTTATTTTTTCTAAATCGGCTGGGCTATAAACTTTACTTAAGTTAACTGCGGGGCTATTCATAATATTTAAAACAGTGAACATAAGACCCTCTTGGCCTCTTTGTTGTCCTTTTGGACCTTTCATTTTAAAAAGAATATCCATCAATTGATACTCTGTACTTTGTATGCCCTGTACTTGCTCTTCTAGCATTCTCATGCTTTTAAAAGCTTTTTGTAGTTGTGCTGGATCTTTAAATTTTGTCTTTGCAACAGCAACATACGCTTCTTGGAAATCTTTTAATGTTATTTTTGCCAAAACATCATTTAATTGTTTTTTTATTTGTAGATCAAGGATTTTTATTGCATTTTCTGGTGTTGTAGCAGTAATTTCGTTTAATTGTTTTGCAGCACCAGTTGCAGGAGCGGCAGCTGGAGCAGTAGGGGTAGGAGCAGCGGGGGCTGGAGCTGGGGTTGTTTGAGCTGGCGCAGCTGGTTTTGGCGCAGCTGGTTGTTGAGCATTAGGCGCTGGGGTTGGTTTTACTCTAGAAAAGATGCCAGTAATAATTTCAGCAACATTATTAACTACAGCGGCTGTATTTTGTTTAAATACTTGAAATCTTTGTTCCATCTTTTTAGGATCAATACTTTTTACCGCATCTTCTACTGATGGTCCAGTTGGGGCTGTTGGAGCCGTTGGTGCTTGTGGATTTTCTGCTCCTTCGCTATCGCCGCTATCGTCAGCTTTAACACCATTATCTTCAAGACCGTCTAAACCTAGCAAAAATGTATCAATTCTTTTTTGCTTCATACCAAAAGCTTCTTTTAGTCTAGCTTCACTAAGCGGATCTAAAATGTTTTCTTTGATATATAAGAATATTTTTTTGATACCTGCAATATAAAGATTTGCAGAGGCAGTATCAATTGTTTTATTACCATTTGCTTCTTTTACGTCCTCTATTCTAGTATTTGCATATTGGATAAGAGAGTTTAAATCGCCTTGTTTTCCACCAACCCATCCATAAGCAGCAATATCTTTTCTAAAAAAATCAAATAATGGCGTATCTCTCTTAGCGTCACCTTTATAAATTACATCTTTAAATTTTTGAGAAATTTTACGGTCTAAAGACATTAATTCATTTGATAGTTTTTGCCTTTGTGGACTTCCCTCTTCACCTTTTGGATTTGAACCAAAACCTAAAAAAGCTTCTTTTACTGTCTTGTTAATAATTTTAACTTTCATAGCTTTCTCCTAATTTTCCTTAAATATTATGAGATAAATAGTTTTATGTTAAAGTTAAAGCAAATAAAAACCCCGCCAGTCTTGCGATTGACAGGGTTTATAAAATAAATATAAATAATATTTTAATCTACATCAATGATTCTTTTTAATTCTACTTCATAAATACGTGTTGAGGCATCTTGATCTTTTCTAACAAAATTTTCTGCTGATTTTTGATCAGTAAAAATTTTAGCAACAGTTGAATCACCATAACCTTTATAAACAATATAGTCAATATCGCCAATTTTTGGATCTCCACTGGAATCGCTCATATATGATGGCATAGCTTCTTTTAATTCTTTTTCTATCATCTCTTTTAAAATATTTTTTGTAATTTTCATATTTTTCTCCCAGAATAGGATAAATAGTTTCTACAAAAACAAAACCCCCAGTTTTTAAGCTGGGGGCGGTTTTTCAACCTTTAATTTGTTTAGCTAAGATTAGCCTAATAGATCTGTTACGACAACCAAGCCGTACATATCTGGGCGAACCATCGCCTTACCATAACGAGTCATAACAGCCTTACGTGGTACGAAGGTGTCTGGATCGAAGATGGTTGGTGTTGATTGTAGTGGAACGTATGGAGCATATACATAGCCGCTTTCTAGGAAGCTGCTGCCCTTACGGCCAACTAGGATTACGTTACGTAAGAAGTATGGGTGAACAATAACATCCCACTTCTTGTTTAGATCGCCAACTTTAACAGCACCAACTGTACCTTTTTCTGCGTCAGCAGTTACTGAAGCGCGGAATCCGCTGGTGAATTCAAGGATGTTGGCAACTTCTGGACCGCAAACTAGGAAGTTTGCACCACCACGTAGGGTCTTTCTGTGGATTAGAGCTGAAACGTCGTTGATTGTTTCAACTAGTGTTTCATACCACATTGAGACGTTACCTGTGAAGTCAGCTGCTCCTGATGGTAATGCTGCACCAGTTTCGCGATTAACGAATTTACCTGGACGGCGTGACCAGTATTTGATACCAGCTGTTTGTCCTTTGACTAGATCGTTCATGATTTCTTGATCGATTTCAAGACCGATTTGTTCTGACAACATTGAGGTCAATTCAACTTCTGCATCCAAATTGTGGTATGCATTTAGATCTTGACCTAATTCTGGTGTCCAGCTAGCCTTTAACTTGCGTGTACGAGCAGTAATTGAGAATGAATCAACTTTTAATTCAATTTCTGGAATTGCTGCTGAACCTTCAAAGGTCCATGGAGCTGCACCAACGACAGCGCCAAGTGCTGAATCGCCAACTGATGACAAATTATCCTTAATTGGATATGAAACAACTACGTGCTTACCGTTACCTGTTGCTAATGCACAAGCACCAGAGCTACCAGCTGCGATAACAACCTTGATCTTGCTGTTTGCTTTATCAACTTCTGTTAATCTACGGATAACTGTGAAGCTTTGTGATGTTAAAACTGATCCAGTTACATCGCCAGCGCCGTTTGAAGTATCTAGTGTTCCAGAGTTAACTTGTGCTAACGATAGAGCAAAGATATCTTGTTCAGCAATTAGTGATGGATAGGTTAATGAAGAGAAAGGAATTGTAAGAACAGCTGCGTGTGTATAAGCTGAACCTGAAACTAGATCCGCATCCCAGCGAATTTTTTTAGCTTGTGCGTCAGTTGCAGCTGTAAGTGAGAACGCTGCTTCATCAACGGTTACTTGTGATGATGTAAATACGTTGTACCAACGTGAGGTATTATAACCATTTGCTAAGTTATAGAAACCTTTTTCTGATTGAGCGCCATCAACACGGACACCGCCAGTGATTTGTACGCCCAAACGATCACCAAAGAATGATTCGTCTTGTGAAAATACGCGATCACCATTTGTATTGTAGTTACCAACGTCTGTACCGCGCTTGAAATCCATGAAGAATACAAGGCCTGATGGTAGGCTCATTGGTTGTACTGATACTAGATCGTTTGCAATTAGACCAGCAAATACACGACGGACGATTGGGAACGCAACAGCGGCAAAACCTTGTACGTCACCACCAGCCATTGTGGTTGATTCTTTTAGTAGTTCTTTAGCTTGGTTCTCTAATAGAACTGCCATTGTGCTCTTTTGACGAGCAGTTTTTAGACCTTCTAGAAGTCCTGATTTTTCCCATTTGGAAACGACAGCTTCTGTTTCCTTTAACATGTTGCGTTCTACGACGCCTTCTGTTAGTTTTTCTAATACACTCATTTTTATTCTCCTGTAAATTTATATTTACGATTTATTTTTGAATTCCTGCTAATTGTTTCATGCGATCAGCGAACGAAAGTTCGACTGTTTGTTGTTTACGTGTTAAAAATGGCGAATTACCACGGATCAACGCTTCGCTTAGTGACTCTTTCGGTTTGTTGGATGAACCAACCCCCGACACCGCGCTTTGAAGCGTGTTATAGATGGTTTTTGCCTCTAAAACACTAGTAGATTTGGAAATGTTTTCAACAATTTGTTCTTTTTGTCGCTCATTCAAAGAGACATTTCCTAATACTTTGTTAGTATATAGTAATTTAGCGTTCGAAATGCTTAATTTTTCTACATTTTCTTTCAACGTTTCCAAGTGTGAATACATTTCTGCTAATTTTTCTTTTAAATCGTCATTTTCAGCGGCTAATAGAGTTCCAAGTTCAATAGCTTCATCTAATTTTAAATCAGACATAGCTTTTTCTTCTTCTTTTCTTGCTTCTTCTTGTTTATAATCTCTAGCAGCAGCAAATTCTAAGGCTCTTTGTTCTCTTTTTTCTTTTACAGTAGAACCCATGTGCCCATCACTTAAATTTTCTACATTAATATCTACTTTTAATTCTTCTGCTAGCTCTTTTAACTCACTAGCAGAAATTTCAATATTTTCTTCAACTTTTTTGCGAACACCATTTTTTACTTTTTTAGGATTTATTAATTTATCTTCATCAACGTCTTCTTCGATCTCTTCTTCATCCAAGGCCATAGTTTTCGTTGATTCGTTTGAGCCTCTTTCATCTGCTTCGCTCAAAACTTCATCAAATTCAAAAACATTTTCTTGCAAAGCATCTGCTTGTGGCTCTTCGGTTGGTTCTTGTAATGATTCTTCTTCGCCAGTTTCCGCAGGTTCTTCTTCTGCTGCCACTTCTGGTGCTAAAACTTCTGGTTGGTCTAATAAAGAATTAGATGCACCTAAAGAACCCGCTACTTGTTTTTTTAATTCATCAAAATCGATTGTAATTAATTTATTATCATCTTCAGAAGAATCTAAAAAAGAAGAAGGTACTTTTTTAAAAGCCTTTTCTTTATTATCAACATCCCCACCAGCGCCTAAGCCAGCTATAGGCATTGCCGCTGGTGTTGTTGAAGGAGTCGCTGGGGCGGCAATAGCTGGATCTTCTTGCTCTAGTAATTTTTCTACTGACTCTTTAAACTCTTTTGAATATTTTTCTATTAATGCAGCTTCCGCATTTTTCATTGCTACTTCCTTTAATGCAGCTGCGTCTATAATTGCTTGCTCTAACAAATTTGACATTTAGTTTCACTCCTGTAGACAGGAAAATATATTTTTAATAAATAGTGTTTGCTTATTTCAAATGTCTATTTATTCTTTTTTATCAATACTTTGATATTGATTTATTTTTTTCTTTTTTGATTTTAATGGTAAGTTACCATTCGTTTCTTCATTGTGTTTTTTAGCGTTCCTTTTATATCTTAATTTTTTTTCTCTCACCAAGATAGATTTTTTTGTAAATCTTCTTGAATAAGCGCTTTTTTCCGCTAAATATTGCAATAATGATTCCTTGCTGCATTCTTTTAAGAACTTTTTAATCAACTGATCGTTTGTTTCGTCAGTTGGTTTAACGTGTGAAGGTAATTTTACTTCCAAATGTGCTGCTCTTGCCATATTACACCTATTCTTTCTTGCCTTTTCCATTTAAGGCGGTTGAAAATGACTTCCATATTTGTTTATTTTGACCTAACAATCCAGAGATATCGACACCACTTCCTTGAATTCCTGGTACTACTGCCATTTCTGGGTTTATTGATTCTGCGATTTGTTGCCCATCACCTTCAATTGGTGTTGAACCAGCAAAAGGGTCAAATCCGTTCATTGAAATTTTTTGTAGCAGTTGTTTTTTTGCCTCTTGAAGTTTGTTTGTCTTATTTGGTTGAGTATTTTTCATAAAACTAACTTCTTTAGCTTCATAGGCTTCTTCTTCTTTGCTTTCCTTAACAACTTCACGACTTTTTGCGTTAATAGATTCTTCTATAAGCTTGTTCAAACCTTGTTCATAAAGAATTTCTGTTAAACATTCTTTAATTAGTGGCTTTATTACTTTTTTAAGACTATTTTTATCCATATTAACCTCGTAAAATATTATTGTATCATATTATGAAAACAATGTACTCCAAGTTATACCAGAACTGCTGCTTACTGCATGGAATGCTTCATGACCATTTCCAGCAACAGTGTGTGTACCTACAGCATCATTTATTTTTTGTCCGCTGTATGGGTGTATTGTTGCCTGTTGATTCTTTAAATTTTTCATAAATATTATAATACCATCATGATTAGTTATGTCTGGTAAACCGTAGTCTGCATTATTACCATCATTTAAATATACAACAGAAGATCCAGCAGAAGCGGATTGACCGCTTGCTGTTAAGAAATCATATGTATGTTTAATGTTTGGGCCAAGTATACCGTACAAACCATAACCAGAACCAATAAACGACCCTGTTCCTACTAAATTAACACCACCAGCAGAAATGTCTAAGTTGCCGCTATTGTTGCT
>Ga0129333_10000626_pt1 | contig 29926 bp, 29 predicted proteins | sample CPB6_08_DNA_FD_94474 | JGI IMG/M metagenome (GOLD analysis project Ga0129333, IMG submission 94474) | Freshwater to marine salinity gradient microbial communities from Chesapeake Bay, USA - CPBay_Sum_0.6_0.8_DNA | ecosystem: Environmental > Aquatic > Marine > Coastal | place: USA: Chesapeake... | reverse complement strand
TATCGTAACTATCGTAACTATCGTAACTATTGTAACTCTATATTTTATCTTCTAAATTATTATATTTTTCATTAAAAAAATAGATTACTATTAATTGTTTTCTATGATTGCGTAATTTATCTGTACAATATAAAATATAATCTTCATTGCTATTATTTAAATGTTTATTTTTAATCCATATTTTAAATAACTCATTATATAATATAACTGATTCACTTATTAATGGATATTTATTAATATTTTTAGTTGCTAACATTTCTGCTTCCTCTGCTAATCCAATAATATGTAAAAAATGTTTAGTTATACAATCTCGACATCTTTTATTTTTATTTGTTAAATGTTCTTCTAATAATATTGATTGTTTTATAATTTGTTGCATATTATATCTAGGGTCACTTACAGGATCTAGAGAATCGCATGTAGTAGTACATTTATCACTATCATTTTTTTGTATATTTTTATTTTTTTCTGTGGATACATACACATTATTATAATTAATATCTAAACTATTATTTTTATTAATAAACCATATTAAAATAGTAGTACAAATAATTATTGTTAATATTATAGCAAATGTTTCTACAATACTAGACATATATTCTAATATTATATTATATTATATTATATTATATTAGAATATATTATATTATATTATATAATGCAAAAATATAATAACGAAACTTCTAAATATTTTTTTGAAAATTTTAAAGGAGGAAGAGGAATATCTAATAAAAATAAAAGAAATAAAAGAACTATGTTTTATTTAATTATATTTGGACTATTAATATCTATTTATATATACTTTATCAACACTTTATATTCTAAAAGTAAAAAATAATAATTTATATTATCTATTTTGATATGTGTAATATAGTAGAATTATAAATATGATTTTTCTTTTTCCAAGAAAATTTTAAAATGTGTTGCAGAATAGGATATAGTTTTTTTCAGGATGAAGTAATATACTTATGTGTAATTATGATACAAATAATATAGAATATATTATATAAGCTATGTATTGCTTTATATTACACATTTATAAAAATTATATTTCTAAAATCAAAGAAAAAATAAGAATATAATATAATAGAAGAATAAATATTATAAATAATGACTGAACAACCTGTAAATTGTGCAAATTTAAGTAATAAGTTAAATAATATTAATTCAACATGTGAAAAATTAGAACAAGATTTAAATTATAGATTAGAAAATAATATACAAGAAGATTCAACAAAGAGTTCAAGTTCTATAAATATAGTTAATAATATTGATAATACTAATAATACTAATAATTCAATATTTCCTAATTTATCTGATTTAATGACATCGAGTAATTCAATAGAAGATTTTGAGGGTTTTCCCGTATTTTTATTAATATTTATAACTATAATAGTAAATATATTTATTGCAATAATACTATCTCCTGTAATATCTGCAGGTATTATAATTATAATTTATTTAATTTTAGCAATAGCAGCCTTTTTATTATATTTATTAAGCACTAATGTATAATTTAATTATTTTTATGTTCATTCCAATTTTTAGCAGCCATTTTCATTAGATCTTTATATGGAATATTAGCGTTTGTTTCTTTTAGTTTTAGCATTTCTTCTCTAATAAAAATATTATATTTTGTAGGTTCTCTTTTAACAGAATTTTCTCCATCACTAGACTTTGATTTATTTTTATTTTTTTTTATAGCTTCTTTATAAGAAAGAACTATCATTTTTTTTAACTCATCTTGTGTATATGTTTTATTTTCATCAATATATGATTTAAATATAGATAGAACTTTTTTAGTGTCTGCGCAACTTTTTTTTTCTAATTTTTCATCTACATTATCATTATTAACCTCTGTATTTTCGATGTCCATTTGTACTTATTTATTAATATAATAGCATACTTTTATATATTTTTATTAATAAATCTATTTTATATTAATATATAATAGTATAGATTTAATAATTTATATTATGATGATTAAAACAAATCATAAGATAAAAATAAATAATAGAAATTATTATATATTTACTGAAAAAAATAAGCAATATATTAAATATAATGGAAAACCGGTTGAAATTTATATATCAAAAAAAAATATTAATAAGAAGAAAAATGTAGGTGGTGGAGCAGATAAAGAGGAAGTTAAAGAGGAAGTTAAATACTCATTTACATATCAATTAAATGATATTAATAATGCTATCGAAAAATATGAAAAAATATTTATAAAAAGACAGGAAAAAATATTATATTTATGTTTAAATTTTTTAAATAAAATTAGATCTGTAGAAAATTTTCTAAATAATAAATTTGGAAAGTTTTCTATGTCAAGCGATTATGATAAGTCTAGATATTTAACATTAATTAATAAAGAATTTTATGAAAACTTATTTAAAAAATATTTTATTACCATATTACAATTAATTAACAAAGATAGTGTATTAACACAACAAATAGAGTTAAAACAAATTGCAAAATATTTACATTTTTTTACATATGATAATAATGAAAAAGATATAAAAATTAATAAGGATTTTAAAGAATTTGAAAAATTAAGTATTGATGATGAAATAGATGAAATTTTTTTAAAAAATAATATAACAAAAAATTTAAATAATTTAAATAATTTGATTGTAACTTTTAATATTGATAAAAAAAATGTATTAGATGTAACTTCTTTGAAAAAAAATATATTATCATTTAAAAATAGAATAGAAAGTTGGTCAGTGAAATCATGGCAAGATATTTTATTGAACACATTTGATGAAGAAGTTGAATATATTCAAAAAAAAGCAATAAATCATAAAAGTACCGAGAAATATCTTAAAGCAATCGAAAATTTTATATCAATTGAAAGTAATGAAATTAATAAATATGATGAAAAAAGTATGAATAAAATTAAGAAAAATATAGAAGATGCTTTAAATAAGATAAAAAATTTAACTAATAAAAGTGAAAATGAAACAGATATTTCTGAATTTTTAATTATAATAATAAATAATATTAAAAAATTATTAATAAATTTTATTAATATAAATTATAGTAAAAATATTTCAAGCATACAAAAATTAAAAGATAATTCTAAAAAAGAAATTCAAGAAATTATTAAAAATATAGAAATGTATGATACAGGTATTAATAATAATGATATTAAAATAGAAAAAGAAAAAGAAATAATTACTAATACAGAACAATTATACGATAGCAATATTTTTAATGAAGAGGACAAATCAAGAATAATTGAACAAATGAAGAAAGATTTAAATACACATAATATAGAATTCGAGGATGTAAATGCAGAAATAAGTGATGATAAAACATATGTAACTATAAGAATAAAAGCTAAAGGAGTAGAAGGTTTCCGAGATCCAAGACAAGCAGAATTTAATAAAATAACTAAGCAATTTGTGTTAAATGGTAAAATATTACAAGAAGAGGAATTAAAAGAATATGCAAATAATACTAGAGAAATTGTTTTTAAATTATTTAAGTCTCGTCAAGATCAATTAAATAAAGAAAATCCAGAGTTTGGTGCTCATCCTTCTAGTGTTCCTTCTGGTATTCCTGCTGATGCTCCTTATGGTATTTCTCCTTCTGGTAATTCTCCTCCTCCTCATTCTCCTCCTCCTTCTGGTGATCCTTCTGGTGTTCATGCTGATGAACCTGCTACTGCTCCTTCTGGTGTTCCTGTTGTTACTCCTTCTGTTGTTACTCCTTCTGGTATTCCTGTTGTTCCTTCTGGTGTTCCTCTTCCTCTTCCTCTTCCTCATCCTCATCCTCATCCTCATCCTCATCCTCATCCTCATCCTCATCCTCATCCTCATCCTCATCCTCATCCTCATCCTCATCCTCTTCCTCTTCCTCCTCCTCTTCCTCCTCCTCTTCCTCCTCCATCAGAAACTATGTACGTGTACGTGGGAGGAACAGGAGGTGTTAAATATAATGGAAAACCTAAATATAATGTATGTAGTTATATTACAGATGTTGAAGGTAATATGATATTTTTTGAAAATTATGTTAATATATCAGAAAATATTAAATGGGCTAGTAATAAAAAAAATAGATTAAAATTTAAAAATAATTATTCAATATTTGTATATGGAGGAGATACTCAAGATAAAGGAGAATATGATATTAGATTTGTAAAACTTTTGTTAAAATTTAAAGAAGATTATCCAGAACGCGTGTTCTTAATAATAGGAAATAGAGATGCTAATAAATTACGTATTCCATCGGAATTATCTGAAAAATATAATAATTTATCATTATTCCTTAAAAAATATGATAAATATCCTTATTGGATTTCAAATAATAAGAGAATAACATTAAGAAATTATTTAAAAAATAATAATTATGAACTAAATACTAAAAATAGATTAAAATATATCTTAGAGACTATGGGAAATAAAGATGGGTTTGAAAAAAGAAGAAGGGAATTATCTATTATATTAAAAAAAAATATAAATAAAATAAATGACGATGATGTTATTTCAAGTTTTATGAATTCAGTACTACCAACTCCTAAAGATGTATTTTTATCAAATGATAATTATATATTAAAATATTTAATGCAAGGACAATTAATATATATTTTTGGTAATAATATATTTGTTCATGGTGCTATAAATGAAAAAAATATAGGAAAAATACCAAAATATAAAAAAGAAATAGAAGATATTAATGTATGGGCAATGAAACTAAATGAATGGTTTCAAAATGAATTAAACAAATATATTGATAATCCTAAATATGGCGGAATTAGCAAGAAAAGAAAAGCACAAAATATAATAGATTATTCTGTTAAAGGAGAAAATAAAGATATAACGATAATGTATGCAGATAATTTAAAAAATGGAAATGGAGTTCATGTAAAAAAAATTGTTATTAATAAATTAAATAAATATGGTATTAAAAATATTATTACAGGACATAAACCTCATGGAGATTGCCCTCTAGTAATTAGAAATAAAGATTTAATACTTATAAGTGCCGATACATCATATAGTAATTCAAAATATTTAAATAATAATAATCAAGAAGATAATCGTGGAAAAGCCGTATGTGAAGTTCTTTTATATTTAAATGGTGATATTAAAGTACATGGAATTCTAGCAGATAATAGCAAATATGAGTATATTATAAATAAGAACAATAATCCAAATGCATCAAATAATTATATTGGACTACAATTAAAAAATAAATACTGGGTAAAGAATTTTAAAAATAATAAATATTTGATATCTTTTGGAAAAGAATATAAATTATATGAGAAATGGATTAGTTTAGAAGAATTAAAAAAGTTACTTAATAATTAAATATATTTTATCATATAAGTATCTATTAATTCGTAACCATTTTTTCTATAATAATTTCTAACACCAGTTCCACTAATTATAGCAATTTTACTATATCCTTCTGTTTTAGAAATATTTTCAGCAATTTCTAATAATTTTCTTCCATATCCCTTATGTTGATATGAATTTTCAAAATTATTTCCTACATCACTCATATTAGAATATACATGCAATTCTCTAATTAGAGCCGCGTTATGCAATATATATAATTGTTCTTTTTCCATATTATCATTATTTTCAAATTTAATTAATCTCAATCTAATAAATCCAATTAAATACTTTTCAGTTTCTAGTGAAATAAAATATTCATTGCCATTACTACCCTGATAATTCTCTATATTAATATTAATATCATTTGTATTAATATTATTATCTTTTACTTCGCGACATCTAATACAATTACAGCACCAATTATTTTTTTTCATATCATCCTGTAATAATTGTCTCATATTTACATATTTATCTTTATATCCCCCGCTAATATATGTAGAAGGAATATCTCTAATAATACGATTAAGTCTTTTCCATTTTTGAACCTTTTTTTTAAATTCTTTAATAAGTTCAAAAAGTAAAGAGTCATCGTATGGAATATAAGAACCTTCTTCGTACCATATTTTTATTTGTGTCCACGGAACAATAGCAGTTGGATATATTTTGTATTGATCTACTTGCAATCTTTCATCGTACAATGACTGATTTAACATTTCTTTATCCAGTTCATATGAAGAACCTGGTAAATTAGGCATTAGATGAATATCTACTTTATATCCATTATCTTTCAATAATTTAATTGCATAGTATACTTTTTCTATTGTATGACCTCTTTTTATTTTCTTTAAAACTTCATTATTTGTATGTTGAACCCCTAGTTGAATTCTAGTACAATTATATCTTCGCAATTCCTTAATTTCATTTAAAGTTATAGTATCAGGACGTGTTTCTAATGTTAATCCAATAATATGTATTTTTGCTGTTTCATTAAGTGTTATTTCTTCTTCTAATGATAAAATTTCTCTCTTATCATAATAGGTATTTGCAGCATAATATACTTCTTTTATAAATTTATCTTTATAATTTTTATGATAATTAGACCAAGTACCACCTAATACTATTATTTCTAATTTATCTACTACATGCCCCATTTTGATTAAAGTGTCAACGCGCGAATTAAATTGTAAAATTGGATCAAAATTATTTTCATTTGCCCTTAAAACAGCAGGTTCGCTATATAAATATGAGCGAGGTTGATCTACCCAATTATTTCCTTCGTGTCCCTTCTCATTGGGACAATATGCGCAATTATGTTTACAACTGAATTTTCCAATAATAGTATTACCATCATCATCTATATATTCAGGAGAACCTGATGTTAATATTGTAATTACAACAACTCCAGAATTAGATTTAGATTTTTTTTTTGTTATTAGTTTTTTTAAATTATTATTATCTAAATTTAATGATTTATAAAAAAATATAAGATTGGATTTTGATAATGAAATTTTATATTTTTTTTGCATATGTTTTAAAAATATTATAACATCATTATTGTTATGAATTTTATTAATATTACTTATTAATTCTTTTGAAATAATATCATATTCTTCGTCAGTATATATAGTATTTTTATAATTATTAGAATGTTTATTTATTTTATTTTCGACAACATTTTCAATGTCTATATAATTCATATTTATAATTATTTACAATTAATTAACTAGTATAATTTTTATATACTAATTAATATATTAAATATATTTAATATATTCAAATTATTGATTTGGATATCTGAAATAAATATAGTTATTTGATACATCTTGAATTTTATAAGTTGAATAGTATGATAAAGGATGTTTAATACTAGGTTTTTCATATGTAACAATACCAGTAGTAAATGAAGGAACTATATCTATAATTTGTTTTCCACTATTTAATGTTATAGTTGGTCTTCTAGTAGCACTTTGTGAATTGAAATTTTTAACACTATTATATATATTTTGCAATTTAATTAATTTATCTCTCATAGAATCATTCTTAATACCATTTATTTGTAATAAACCAGTAGTATCAATAGTAACACTTGTACGATTATTAATTTTTACTTTTACAGCATCATTATATGTATCTAAACCAAAAATACTATTAATAGCACTATCTTTGGTTTGAAGCATAAATGCTAAATGATTTGTAAAATCTTGATATATATCTTGTATCTGTTGATGTCCAGGATAATTTGGATCAATATTCTTATTATATATAAATACATTTAAATATCCAGATAATGTCATAAAAATATCTCCATTAACACTTGGATAAAACATTACTGCATAAATAGTTCTTTTAAATCCCATTAAATTTTCAGTTTTTGTATATATCTCGTATTCGTTAGTTGAAATTATTCCTAAATTAGCTCCTTTATTAAAACTAATAGTACCAACTTCTAATGAATATATTATAAAAGCAAATTTTTTGTAATACTCTGTTAATGTATTTTTTGTACCAATTTTATAATTGTTAATATTATTTCTATTAAATGGTTCTATATAATTAACTGCTGAAGTTGCTATAAGCATTTCATTTTCGCGAGCATTTTTTAAATTTATAGCATCATCGTCATTAACATCATATGTTATTTTTATAGTATCTCCAGTTGTCTCATAAATACTTTGTGCTCTCAATTTAATAATAACTATACCTGAACCTCCTTTACCTCCGCGACTGCTATGACCTCCATTAAATCCTCCACCACCACCACCTCCACCAGTATTAGGCAATCCGTTAGAGGCATTATTATATCCGACTGAACCATCTCCTCCACCCCCTAGTCCACCTTTTCCTGCCCTATTTTCTCCATGATTAAAAGTACCTCCACCACCACCTCCGCCATAATATGTAGGAATACCTGATATTGATATTTCTAGACCATTTCCACCATTACCTGCTTGCGCTATCCATCCTGAACTATTTGTACATTTATAATTTGTGCTTGCACCCCCACCACCTCCTCCTCCCCAGTTCCATTCATACCCTCCATGTGTTCCTGTACATCCATCTGTTCCGTTAATTCTGTTAGGAATATTTGTAGATTGTGCTCGCCCTTGACTATTTACATCTCCCCATCCAGCACCTCCTCCTGAGCCACCATCTTTATTTGAACTTGCTGTCCCATGACCATGATTTCCTGCACCACCTCCTAATGCTAAAAATAAAGTTGTTGTTCCTAATGCTATACTACTATCATATCCTTTATTACCTTGCCCCCAATTAGTTGCTCCTTCTCCGCCATTACCTACTCTAATAGTATAGGTTCCCGCTTTAAATTGTATATCTGTATTATAATTAACTGCACCACCACCACCTCCTCCTGCGTGTCTAGAACCACCGCCTCCACCACCACCTACTATTAATATATCACATATTACATCATAGTCGAATTTTATAGTATGAATTGTTTGATTTTCAGATTTGCCACTATGTAAATAAATTTTAGCATCATTTAATTCTTGTTTATATATATTTGTTTTATTTAGATAAGATGTTATTAAATATAGTTCGTTTTTTAATAATTGGATATTAAAACTATCATTAATATTAACTAATACATCTTTATCTTTAATTGTTATTTTTTGTAATAAATTATTCGAATTTAAATTAATTTTATAATCAGCTGATAAATCTTTACTTTCAGGTATATGAAAATACCAACCTACACCATTTGTTTGCCAACCTCTACCCGGAGGTGCAAAATGAACTATCATATCATCTCCTCCATAATTTTCACCAAATAATATTCGTATAGGATAATAAAATCCAGCAGTTAAATATGCAGAACCTTGTACTGCCGCCATTCCATGTAATCCTCCATTATTTATTGTTATTTTACTTATATCTAATGTTAAAGCACCATCTCCAATCCAAAGATGAGAAGCATCATCACTATTTATATGAAATTGATAATTACCTGTTATTTGAGCAAAAAAGAAACCTTGCCATTCTACAGTATACCTCTCCCAACTGCCAGTATGTGGAGCCCAAACACTGCCATTTGTGCCACCCGTAATATTATATATATCAGTTGTAATTCCTTCTCTACTTCTTGCCGCTACATTCCCGTCTGGGTGATTGTTTATATCTGCAGGTCTAGGTTTATTATTACTATCTAATGTAAACTTTAAATTATCCCAATAGTAACCATTAAATATTTTAAAATAAAGTCCATCCTTAAAATTAATTGTTTGTTTACTATTAATTATTAATTCTCTTTTATTAGTATTAGGAATTCTTGTAGGAATTTTAGGAATTCTAATAATTAAAATACCAGAACCACCATTTCCTGATATTGCATAAGATGAACCTCCGCCGCCGCTTCCGGTATGAGGCATACCATCTTTTCCATTAGAAGATGCTCTCATTCCTCCATCTCCTCCTCCTCCTGTTCCTCCTTTACCAGCAGGATGACCTGTAGGTTGATCCCACGCACCCAAGCACCCATTGCCAGTACTTCCACCACCTCCTGCGCCATAATAATTATTATCAAATATAGGTATATTAATTCCATTTCCACCACTTCCACCACTCCATCCATTCGGGGAACCACCTGCACTACCTGCACCACCCCCACCTCCACCTCCAGCTACATGAGTTGCAGAACCTCCATTATTCCCATATTGTATATAATCTAATGTAATTCCATTAATTTTATATTCTATTCCTCTATAAAAACCTCCTCCACCTCCACCTCCAAAAGCAGAACCTCCTCCTCCAGATCCTCCATTATTAGTATTTGCAACACCCCATGTATTATATGCAGGGGTTCCAGGACCACCACCACCGCCTCCCTTTGCAATTATATATTCTGAATTATCTAATGTTAATATTTTTGTATCTCCTCCATTTTCTCCATATATAGTATCTCGTGCACCAGCTAATGATTTTCCTCCTGCACCAATTTCAATTTTATAATTTATACCAGCTTTTAATTTAAAATTTTTAATATGAATTACATTACCACCTCCACCACCACCACCTCCTTCGCAACCACTATTTTTACCTCCTGCACCACCGCCTCCTACTAATAATATATCACATATTGTATCTTCAGTAAATAATAACATTTTATTAGGAGTATCAATAGTAAATTTTTTAAATTCAAAAGAATTTTCCAAAGTAAAAGGAATTGCATTACTAATTACTTGTGGAACTACTGTAAAATTATATAAGTATATTCCGTGATTTACTATAGATTTTGCATTTGATATATCGTCTAAGATATTTTTTTTTCGAATATCATCAAATGTTCCTAATTGATGTACTTGAATAAATTTGCTAATATTATCAAAAGATTCTATAAATGCTTTTTTATTATTTGTTTGCGCATTATTATTTTTTATTAAATCTAAAACATCGAGAACTAGTTGTTCATTAGATAAAATAATTAATCTGCATATAAAATAATAAATAGTTTGTAAAAATTCATCTTTAGTATTATATTCATTTTTAATAATTAATTTTTTTAAAGAATTTTCTAAGACTTCTTTACTCATTCCATTAATTACTTTTCCTGAATTTTGATCATCTAATATTAATTTATCAGCATTACTTACAGAAACATCTGAAGGAAATGGATTACCACTATTAATAATTTCTGATACATAATTTGTTACATTTATTAAATCTTCGGCTTTAAAACGCGCATCAGTAGTTTCATATGATCTAATTGCATCATCTGTACAATCTAAATTACGATTAAATTTATACATTTTCACATTAACACCTTGTAGTGCATCTCCGGTTACTGGATTTTTTCTAATTTCATATTTAATATTACCAGTCGTATCTATAGTAAAATATGATGAATTTGAAACTAATAATTCTGGTAAAACATTTTTAGTTTCACTTTCGCTTGATACACTATATATTGAATTATCAGCAGGATTGATTGATATGTAATCAATAGCAGTAATTAATGCATTATTAATATTTGCATTAGTTCCACTAGGAGGAACTATAGTTACTCTATATAATTTCATATTACCTATTTTCAAATCTTTATTATAATTGTATGAACATATAGATTCAAGAGCAAGTGTTTTATATTTATCAGGATTAGCACTAGCAGGTTGTTTATTAAAATTCATCTGCATAAATACACGCTTATCAAATTTATTATCTTCTTCTACATTTATTTCAATATATCTATCTGAATAATAATTAACTAAATCATTTGACATATATTTATATGTATTTAATGAATTTTTAAATTCGTCTTTTTTTTTAAAACATTTTGTTGTTTCATTAAAATTAACAAAATTATTATTATTATTATTATCTCGACCAAATTTTTTAAATGGTACTGAATATGTTGAATTATCTTCATCACTTATTAATGTATCAAATTCTTTCCAATCATCTTCGTATATATATTTACTTGTACCATCTTCATTAAAATGAACTTGACAAGGTCTCAATGTAGCAGTTGATATTTTTTTTTCATTTGATGTCGGATATCGTGTATCTTTGTGTGAATCTAACGGACTTTGTATTTGTGGACTGCCTCCTTTAGTATCTAAATAAGGTGCTTTAACAACTTTTGTAAGAGGCGGAGAATTATATTTTTCTACTATTTTGGTATTTTTATCACTGCTAATTTTAATATAATATAAAAATACAATACATATTATTAATACAAGAATTATTAATCCTATAAATTGCATATTATTATTTATATTACCAATAGTACATTTTTCTATCATAATATTTTATTCTTAATCTATTATTATTATTTATAATTATTTATTTTATTTTATCTTAAATTATAAAATATGAAAAATATATTTATTTTCTTCTTTATTTTATAGAAGAGTAAATGAGTTATAAAAAAGTTAGAACTGTTTTTATAAATAATAAAAAAAAAGTATTATATGTTAAATCAAAAGGAACTAGAGAATATGTAAAAAGCGGCGGTGAAATGGTATTATTAACAAATTATCTTAGAAAAATAGAACGATTAGCCGCCAAAAAAGCAATGATGGCAAAAAAAACTCAACTATTAAATAAAAGAAAAACTACTAGTCGCGGAGGTTTTTTCTTTTTTGATGAAAATAAGGGAGAAAACAAAGAAGGTTTTATGACATCCGCAGAAAAAGAGGAAAAACCTAAGCGTAATTTAGAGATATTTGAAAATGATGTTAGAAAAGTTGGTATGGGTGGTAGTTCTCCTGCAACACAACAAGAACTACCTCAATTAGGCGGTTATTATAATGATTATTCAAAAATCGGCGGCAATCCAAATGCATTATTATCTAATTTTCCTAATTTACAAAATGCATTTGAAGATGTTTCAAAAATGTATAAAATTAATGGTGGGAAAAAAAAATCTAGAAATACTAAAAAAGTTAAAGCGGCCAACCCTTTAAAAAATTTAATTAATTCATTAACTTTAAGAATGGGAAAAAAAGTAAAAAAAAGCAAACGAGGAGGTTCTGATGAAGAGTATAACTACGAATACTAATCAATTGTTATATATCAATAATTATTAAGTTTTTTATTTTTATATTTAATATATTAGATTTAGAATAATATAAATTAATTTAAAAAAAATGATAATTAAATATCTAAGTTATATTTATGAGTAAAAAAATTATAGTTATAGTAGGATTTCCTGCATCGGGAAAATCAACATATGCAAGAAAACTTTTATCTAAATATTATAAAAGCGGTATTATATTATCACGAGATATAATAGGAGGTTTAATAGCAGATATTTTGCCTAAATTAAAAGAAATTTTGGAATTAAAAAAAAATTGTACTATAATTATTGATAATACAAATATTACAAAAGAAGCGAGAAAACCATTTATAAAATTAGCTAATAATTTAAATATTCCTATCGAAGCACATCATATTATAAATACAATAGAAGATAGTCAAGTTAAAACATTACATCGTATGTTTGATTGATATAAACAGATATATATGACAGGTAAAGGAGAAAAAAATACAGAAGCATCTAAAGATCCTAATATTTTTCCTCCTGCAACTTTATTTTTTGCAAGAAAGCATCTAGAAATTCCAAAAATAGACGAAGGATTTACAAAAATTATATCAATAAATGCAAAACCAATAAAATGGGATGGGCGTAAATATAGAAATAAGGCAATATTTTTTGATATAGATGGTACTTTGAGACATACAGAAAATTTACAATATAAATATCCTACTATACCAGATGAAGTTAAACCTCTAAACTTTATATCTGTAGATAAACAGAAATTAAAATTACAAGAATTACAAAAAAAAGGGTATAAATTATTAGGAATTAGTAATCAATCTGGTATCTCTAAAGGTATAGTAACAGAAGAACAAGTTATTATATGTATGAATAAAACACGTGATATGTTAGGACTAACAGAAAAAAATTTCCCTATATCTTATTGTCCTCATAATGCAGTTCCAATAACTTGTTATTGTAGAAAACCACAATTAGGACAAGTAATTAATTTTATTGAAAAATTAAAATTAAATCCTGCAAAATGTATATTTGTAGGAGATCGCAAAACAGACGAAACAACTGCCTTAAGAGCTGGTATTACTTTTATTACAGCAGAAAATTTTTGGAAAAAATATTGATAGTATGTAAATAGTATTTAACATATAAACAAATAAAATAACAAAATATATAAGATGAGTTTTAATAATCAACTTTTAGAAAAATACAATGTTAAATTATTTAGCATTGAATATACAACATATGATATTATAAATGATTTTCTTAAAAATAATCAAAGTGAACAACCATTTTATATAATAGATTTGGGAGAAATTATAAAATTATATGAAAAATGGGTTGTTAATTTTCCAAATATTAAACCATATTATGCTGTTAAATGTAATCCTAATCCTGTTATATTAGACTTATTATCATGTTTAGGAACTTATTTTGATTGCGCTTCAGAAAATGAGATTAAATCAGTAATAGAATATACAAACGACCCTGATAAAATAATTTTTGCAAATCCATGCAAAATGTCTTCACAAATAAAATATGCACGTGCAAATGATGTAGATATGATGACGTTTGATTGTGAAGAAGAATTATATAAAATTAAATTATATCATCCTTATTCTAAATTATTGTTAAGATTAGCAGTTGATGATACAAATAGTATATGTCAATTTAATTCTAAATTTGGTTGTAAATTGGAAAATGTTGAAAAATTATTTACATTAATGAATACATTAAAATTAAATTTAGTTGGTTTTAGTTTTCATGTTGGGAGCGGTTGTCGTAGTTTAGATAATTATTTTAATGCTATTAAGGTGTGTAGAGAAGCATATGATATTGCTATAAAAAATAATATAAATATTAATATTATTGATATTGGAGGCGGGTTTCCAGGTATCTATACTGAAAATAATATAAATATAGAACAAATTGCAGAAACTATAAATAAAGCACAAAGAGAATTTTTTAGTAAAGAGATAGATGACGAAATTATTAAATTTATAGCAGAACCTGGAAGATATTTTGTGGAAAAATCACACATACTAGTATTAAATGTTATTGGAAAAAAACGCGAACAATATATTAACAAAGATACTGGCGATACAGAAGAAATTATAATATATTATTTAAATGACGGAGTTTATGGTTCTTTTAATTGTATATATTTTGATCATAATAATCCTATAATACAACCCTTTAATGAAAGAAATGAAAAAGTTTTATATAAAAGTAAAATATTTGGACCTACTTGTGATAGTATGGATTTAATTGCAAATGAAATAATGCTTCCCGAATTAGTAGTTGGAGAATGGGTATATGTAGAAAATTTCGGGGCATATACTACTGCTGCAAGTTCTTCGTTTAACGGATTTATTACTACAGATTATAAATATATATTACGAAATTAAAACTAATAATTTTTATGAAAATAAAACAAATTTATAAAAAATGATTTACAAAATTATATTATAATATCTAAATGATAGCTAATACAAAGAATATAGAAGATTATATAATTATTGCAGAGTTATTAGCAAAAACAAATAATAATAAAAATGAACATCTATATAAATATCAACAATTTATTAAGGATAATTACTATAAAATTAAAATAAGGTATCCTGCTCTTTCTAATAAAGAGATATATCTATTTTTAGCAGGAGAATGGAATAAGTATAATTAATATAATTAAAAATTGATAATAATTTATACAACATAATATTTAACATAATATTTAACATAATTTTAATATTTATAATTAACAAGTAATGCCACCTAAAAAAGTTATAAATTATAAGAAGTTAATAATTGATAATTTAAGGATATTATCTGATTATGAAAAGTTAAATAAAGAAACATTTAAAAAAAGAGCATATGATAAGGTAATAGATTCTATAGAGTTAATGAATGATGATATAAAAACTATAGAAGATATTAAAAATATTAATGGCGTTGGTGATAAAATTACTACAAAAATAAAAGAATTAATGGAAACTGGAAAAATTTCTGCAGTAGAGAATGCATTAAATGACCCAAAATTTTCATTACAAAAAAAATTAAGTAATTTATATGGTGTTGGACCTGTTAAGAATAAAGAACTCATGGATAATATTAGTTCTTTTGAAGAACTATATGATAGACAAGATGAATTATTAAATGATAAACAAAAAATAGGATTAAAGTATTATAATGATATGGAATTGCGTATACCAATGAATGAAGGTAAAAAACATTATAAAATTATTGAAAAAATATTTAAACAAACAAATAATAATATAGAGTTTGAGTTAGTTGGTAGTTATAGAAGAAAAAATAAGGATATGGGAGATATTGATATACTTATTAAAAATAGTGATGATTTAAATTTAAAAAATATAGTATCAAATTTAATTGATTCAGGATATATTATAGAAACATTAGCAAGTGGAAAAAGTAAATTTATGGGATTATGTAAATTATCTCCAGAATTACCAGCAAGAAGAATAGATATTTTAATTGCAGACCCATCTTATTACTATTTTGCATTATTATATTTTACAGGTTCATATAATTTTAATATATATATGAGAAAGATAGCCTTAGAAAAAGGTTATTCTTTGTCAGAATATGGATTAAAAGGAAAAGATAAAAAAATTATAGATACTAGTGAACTAATTAAATCTGAAGAAGATATATTTAAATTCTTAGATATTGCATATGTTCCTCCTAATAAAAGAAATATTACTTAATTCATAATATATCATAATATATCATAAGATAAACTACCTAAATATTCGCTAGAATAATCATATCCTCTTATAAAATTATTGTCAATATTTAAATCATTTGTATCAGGAAGACCTTGAATTTTATATAATGGTCCTTTTTTTATATCTAATTTATTTATATCATCATTAATAATATTTAAATTGTAATTATGGCTATCTATTATATTTGTTTGAGCTGCTAACAAATGTTCTTCTGAAATATATGGAACATAATTATCATTGATATCATTATTAATTAATATATCTTTTTTCTTTGGAATATCTAATGTACACCCGCATGTGTTTTTATGTTCTTTGTGTTCTAAACTATTTTTGTTTTCAATATTTTCACTTGATTTATTTATAGTATCTGTATTAGTTTCTTTATATTTTTCTTCTAATTCATTTTTTTTCTTTATTTCATCATTATAAACTCTAAAATATATTATTAGAATACCTAATGTTAATATAAAACCTGTTATATTATCGATAATAATTAATATCGCTATACATAAAATAGCTATATATAATTGAATTAAAGCATCTTTAAATATTTTTTTAAAAGGGATTTCTTTAATTATAATTATTGCAAATAAAATAATAAATGCTAATAATCTTAAAGAGTTAAGAATCATTTATATTTATATTCTATTATAATTCATATAAAAAAATGATATGTATTATACTATGTATACTAATAATAAATTTGATGCTAACTATAAAAGGTTATAGTATTTCTAAATCATCTATTGATATTAATAAATTAGAAAAAATTAAAAAAGAGCTTACTATGAAACCGCAAGTAAATTTTGATATGGGAATAAAAAAAAATAATGAACAAGATACTATATTTGAATTATATAGAGAAACTGAAAATAGAATATATATTCCAAGATATTATGGTTTAACAAATTTTGGAGTTCCTAAAAATTGTACATTATCGGGAGGTGCAGATATTAATATAGAATTTATAGGTAAATTAAGAGAAACACAAATTGAACCTGTTAAAAACTTTTTAGAAGCTGCATATAATCCATTAAAAATGGGTGGTATTATATCTGTCCCATGTGGTTTTGGAAAAACTATTATGAGTTTATATATTGCTTGTCAAATTAAAAAGAAAACTATGTTTATAAGTCATAAGGATTTTTTAAATCAGCAATTTATTGATACTGTTAAGGAATTTGCACCATCTGCTAAAATAGGTATTATAAAACAAAATAAAATAGATACTGAAAATAAGGATTTTATTATTGCATCTTTACAATCGTTAGCAATGAGAGATTATGATACAAAGATTTTTGAAGATATTGGTTTTGTAATTATTGACGAAGTTCATCATACAGGTGCACAAGTATTTTGTCGTGCATTTAAAAAACTGAATACTCCTATTATTCTAGGATTATCTGCTACACTAAATCGTAAAGATGGAATGCGTAAAGTATTTGAATATTATATAGGTTGTTCTGTTTATTCAATTAAAAATAAAGAATATACAGACGTTAATGTAAATATTCATAAGTATTATGTGCCTAATATTGAATATTCTGCTATTAAGAAAATGTGGAATGGTAAAGAAAATATAGCTGCGATGATTAATAATATATGCAGTTTTAATCCTAGAAACGAATATATAATATCTGTATTAATTGATATATTAAATAGGGAATCAGATAGAAAAGTATTAATTTTAAGTGAAAGAAGAGGGCAGTTAAAAACAATAGAAGAACTTATTATTAAACATAATATTGCAAATAAAAGTTATGGATATTATGTTGGTGGAATGAAACAAGAACAATTAAATATTTCTGCAGAAAAACAGATTATTTTAGCAACATTTCAATTAGCATCTGAAGGTTTTAATGTTCCATCTTTAAATACTTTGATTATGGTATCTCCTATTTCAGATATTCAACAATCTATTGGAAGAATTTTGAGAGAAAGACCAGAAGATAGAAAATATATTCCATTATGTATTGATATAGCAGACGAATTTTCAGTTTTTAATAGAAAAAATAATACAAGATTAAAATTTTATAATAATAATAAATATAAAGTAACTTATTATCAAGATAATGAAAAAATAGAATGTGTAAATGATAATTATGATAATTACGAGAATGATTATACTGATAAAAGTAAAAAAAATAAAAAGGTTATGTTTATTAACGACGATGATTAAAATATTATTGTAATATAGTAATAAAGTAAAGTGTATTATGAAATTAGAAGATGAATACAATTATTTAGAAGATATTTTTTGGATAATATTAGTAGTATTACTTATCATATTTATAGGATATTATGTGTATTATATATATAATACTTATATAAATAAAGAAAATAAATACTTATTAAGTCCTGATAATAAATTAGGAATAAATAATAATATTAATAATGGAGGAAATGAAATATATTCAAACACGTTTAAAACTAGTACAAATAATGTACTATCATCAAAAGCAATAAATGTTAATACTAATGATATTGCACCTCCTAAACTTGTTAATTTATATGAAGAAGATTATAAAGTTATAAGAAACAAAAATGATATCGAATGTACAAATAAAGATAGTATATTATTATATGATAAATATTATAAAACAGATAATGAAAGTTTTGATGTTGAATTAATTAGACCTTATTTAGAAAATAATGTATTTGATAAGGAATTAGATGAATTATACACTACTAAATTATCTTCACATAATACAAAAGAAGGTGAAACAGAACAAATATATAATTACTCTTTAAAACCGCAAAAGTCAGATTTACCAATTGCAAATATACCTATTTATGCTTTATTAGATAATAAACCTCTTAAATTATCAGAAAGAGAAGAAAAAAATATATAATAGTATCTGTTCGTAATACTATAATAAACAAGTAATATAAAGATTATAGCATATAGATATTTAAAAATTAAATGGTTAAATATACTAGTGTCATTATAACTATTATTTCTGTACTTTCCATAACAATAGCATTTTCATCAATCCCTTTTGTTAAATCTAATATTTTAATTAAAAATAATAATTATTTTAATCCTATAAATGATACCTATGATATTTTCAAATATAAAATAATTGAAATTAAAAATAATAGATATAATACTATTTCTTCAATAGTTAATCATTTTAGAAGTTTATATCATCCTTTTGATGGAAAAATACCATTATATTATAATCTATATACAAATAGTAGTTAGAATAATAATTTCAATATTTTTTTTTGTATTGGATATAGTTCGTTCTTTTTATTTTTTTTAAGTAAAAGTTCTTTTTCTTCTGATTCTTCTGATATTTGTGTTAATTTAGATTTTTTATTTATTTCAATGCTATTCAATGCATCTTTATATTTATCATTCATAAAATAATAATAACCAATCATATTTTTATAATAATATCTTATCATACTTTTATATTAATATAATAATTATATATGTTGTCAGTTTTTATATTAATTAAACATGATTTGCTTAGTACAAATGATCGATCTCTATAATTTGATATATATTTTGAAAATTCACTTAGAGATTTATGAGAACATTTAATTTTTAAATTTTTAAAAAATAATTCGCAAATAGGTAGGTATTTTAAAGATAGTAATTCTTTTTTATCATAATATGCCGAATATTCTTTATTAATATCATTAAATACTATTTTAGCTATTAATCCCTTAATTATTAATTCATTAAAAATATTTTGAGTATTTGTAATATACTCTTTTAAATCAAAAAATGCATCAATTATACTATCTTCTTCTCGTTCTTCATTATTTTTTAATTTTAAAAAGGCGGGTTTAATATTATCTCTTATTTTTCCTCGTATAGACCATTTTGGAGTACTATCGTATAAATATGGTATATTATTAACATTAGCATAATTAATAATATGTTTTTTTTCTATATTAAGTAATGGACGCCATATTAATATTCCCTCTATTTCTTTTACTATTTCCATACCAGATAAATTATCATAATTACTTTTATTAGATATGTTTGTTAATATATTTTCAAAACAATCATCTTTATTATGTCCTAGTAAAACATATGTACTATCATTTTTAATATTTTGTCTATACATATCATATCTTATATTTTTTGTTATTTCTTCATATAAATCTCTTAAACCATTATGTAAACAATCAATTCTTTTTAATTCATTAATAGTTCTATAATATAATTTAATACCTAACTTATTGCAATAATAATTGACAAAATGCAATTCATCAGTCGATGTATCGCGATTATTATAATTAATATGTACCGCAATAATATTTTTAATATGTTTACTATTATGAATATCTTTTATATATTTACATATATATAAACTGACCATACTATCTACACCTCCTGATAATGATATTATAATAGTTGAATCTTCTTTAATATTTTTTATTTGTTCTAGCATATTGCTATAAATAATATCATTGATAGATATTGCATGATTACATAATAAAGATTTTGGATCTAAAATATTTTTATTTATATCTTCCCAATTTTTAACAGCAATGTTATTTTTCATTGATAATATGTTGATATCTTTATAAATATTGTTAAGAGTTGCGTGTATATATCTTCTACATTTTAATTTATCATCATAGTTACTTTTATTATAAAGCAATATATATATATTAATAATTTCATAAATTTTATCAATATCTTTAATATGTCTATATGGTAAGTATATGAAACTCAATTCGTCTATTGAAAAATTAGTATAATTATTATGATATAATAATATATTACACATAGATACTGCTTTTTTAGTATATGTTATAATATCTATATTATCGTCATAAACGCGTTTATAATGTCGTGTAACTTGGTCTAATAGTATAATACATGCAATTATAATCTTATTATTATACTTGCTATTATCTTTATAATATTCGTCATATATTTTATATACTAGTTCTAAATTATTAAAATATTTATCAGATAAATAAACATCTATTTTATTATTTTTAGAAAACCACCATTCCTTATTGTTAAACCATTCATAATATAAGTCTATTAACTCTTGCATATATTATTATTAGTTCAATTATTTATATATTTACATTATTATATTGCTAAGAATTATTATAAAACTATATTTTTTCATATTCTTCTATAATATTATCACATACTTCATTATTAGTTTCATTATTAGTTTCATTTTTTTTATTTAATTCATATTGAATGCTGTTATTTAATAGTTTATTATAACGCTTTTGTAATATTTGGAGCTCGATATTTTTTTTATATAGTTCATCTTTTAGTTTTTTTATTTCTCTATTATTTTCTACATCAGTAATATAGTTGTTAATTATATTATTATCTTTGGTATATATATATAAAAGGTTGTCAAACATATTTATAAGTTATATATGTGAATATAATTATATAGTTTTATATAAAAATTGATATATTATAATTATTTATTATTATTTATAATTATTATATAAATAATAATATGATTTATAGTGATAATACTTCTCTTAAAACAGAAAAACAATATTGTGATGTTATTGTAAAATGTGAAAAAGAAATCATATCATTTGTAAATTATTTAATTAGCAATGAATTACATGATGAAATAATGAAGTTTAGATATGAATTTAAAAACGTAGAATTTAATAAACCTGTTTTAACATGTTTTATAGGATATTATGTTAAAACAGCAAATAAAGAATTTAAAAAATATATTGTAAAAATTATTAAAAAATACAATGTTAATGATATTAAACTTTTACTATATAATGAAGATGAAGAGGATGATACAACAAATTCACGCTTAATTTTTAAGGAAAGATATCCTGAATTATATCATACTATTAAACCTGAAAAATTATGTTATGATAAAGCTTTATTTGTTGAAATTATATATAGTTGTTATAATATTGAATATGACTATATTATGAAATAGGATATTATTTTACATTATTATAAAAATTGATAATATTTATTTTTATATTTATGTTAAATATTGCTTACTAATTAATAAACAATTTTATAACAAATATTATGATTTTTACAGAAAATTATTTACATGAAATTCCTAAAGACATTCAATTGCTAATTATAGATTATTCTAAGCGTACATATTATGATATAAAAGTTTATGTTTCTACTATTTCTAATTTAAATAATCGAAAGAAGTATGTTAGCAAAAGAATGCATAAAAAAATAATGAAATTAACTTATTCTATCAAAAATGTTGAAAAATATTCACATAAATTTATTGATAGATATAAAACATCGTTCTTTGCTCTTAAAAAACATATTCGTAATATAATTTCTAATTTAAAAATTGAAAAAATACAAGAAATATTTAGTTATAATTATATATTTAATTCTAAACAAGTATATAAAATGTTCTACGGGGATAGAGATAATATTTTAGATTATGATAGAGAATTATTGTTAGAAATTATATTAAATATGTATAAAACTACTATAGAATTAAATGTTGTATATTAAATATATTTATGTATTATATTTAAAAAAATGATATATATTTATAATTATAATAATAATTAAAATGCAAGGTATTATTAGTTTTTCAAATAGAATAGCCTTAAACATAAAAAATAATGAACACAAAGATAGCATATTAAATGAATTATTTACTCTATATAAAATTAAAATTTTACAAAGACACCATCATACTTTAGATATGACAAATATTAATATAGTTACTACAAACCATATGATGAATTTAAGATCTAATGGAAATAGATATTATCTTTATTTTACTCTATATAAGGATGTTGAAACGATGTATTATATAGATAAAAAAATACATCCGGGTTATCAAAGACCTAGAATTATTTTTGGAAGAGGACTTTTTGATAAAAAATTATTTAAAAATACTCTTCTTGATGGAGAATTAGTTAAATGTAAAGATGCATCATGGACCTTCTTAATAAATGATATTGTATGTTATGAAGGTAAACATTTAAATAATAAGACATTATCACAACGATTAGAAATTATATATAATTTACTAGATAAACAATATACGCCTGATAGCACTATAGATGTATGTAATTATAAAGTGAAATGTTATTTTAATATGTATAAGGAATCAATTGAAGAATTACATAAACTTTCTAATAATTTGAATTATACTTGTAGGGGTATTTATATATGGCCAAATGATTTAAAATATAAACCCAAATTATATAACTTTGATGACGCAAGTGTAATAGATGTCATAAGAAAAACAAAAGATATCACAGAATTCAAAACGATTGATGTTGAAGAAAATAAAAAAAATAATATAGAACCGCATATAATTGCAAACACTATTAATTGCGCAAATGAACCTAAGAATAAAGAAGAAAATATATTAGATGAAAATATAAATAAATTATTATGTAATAAAGAAAATAGAATATTATATTTAACAAAAACATTAGAACCTGATATTTATAATATATATGAAACTGAAAATACTAATGATAAATTATTAGGTATAGCATTAGTTCAAACTATGAATGATAGTAAATTATTAAGAACTGCTTTTAGAGATAAAAATGCGATGACATTTATTAAATTTATATGTACTTATGATGAAAAATTTAATAAATGGAAAGCAATATCACAAATACAATAAATATATCTTATATATAAATAGAATAATGATAGAATTATTAGTAATACAAATTCTCTCTATTATAATAAGTTTATATGCTGCATATTTATCTTATAGTTGTAGTGCACAAAATGGCGATACATCAAGATTTATGTTTACTATTATTGCATTTGTTTTAGGACCTTTTTATTTATTATATTATTTCTTTGCAAATTATCTTCCTGGAAATTGTAAATAAAATATTTATTTCATTATTGCACTTATTTTATCATGTGATTTATAATTAATTAATTCAAATTCGTCATATTGTAAATTTTCTATCCATAATATTTTTTCTTCAATCGAACTATCAATTGGTGGAGGTAATTTTTTTATAATAACTTTAGGAGAATTATATATCTCTAATTCTATTTGTTTTTTTACCTGTTCAATATGTTCAATATATATATGTGCATCACATATTGACAAACTAATTTTATATGCATTAATATGCAATATGTGTGCAATAATAATAGTAAGTAATGCACAACTAGCAATATTAAATGGCAATCCTAAAAATAAATCTGAACTTCTCAATGTTAAATGACAACATAAACCATCTTTTGTTTTATTAAATATATATAAAATATGACATGGGGGCAGAGCCATTTTATTTAAATCGCAAGGATTCCATGCAGATAATACTGCACGTCTACTATTATTATCCTTTAATAATTCTGTTAATATAAATTTAAGTTGATCATTTCCTTCATAACTTTTATAAATATTTGAATTATCATTAAAAGTGTCAATATCTTTTGATAAATTATTATTTGATGTAATATATTTTTTTCCAAATTTACGCCACTGCCATCCATAAATAGGTCCTAACTCTCCTTCAGAATAATAGTTTAATCCAATACTATCTAAATATTCTCTTGAAGAATTACCATTCCATATATTTATTTTTTTATTTTTTAATTCATTTGCATCTGTAGAACCTCTAAGAAACCATAATAATTCTTCTACTATTCCTCTGAAAAATGTTTTTTTTGTAGTAATTAATGGATATAAATTAGAAATATTATCAAATTCTATCATGTGTCCAAAATCAGATAATACATCCCCGTTTCTAGTTTTTTTAATTTCACAATTTAAAGTATGTTTTAATAAATTTATATATCCTTCTTCATTTTTATAGAACATTTATTTAATATATAAATTATTTAATATTTATATATTAGTATTAATATATTAGTATTATTAGAATAATATGAAAATTTGCCCTAAGTTTAAAATATTAAATCCTCCAACTAATAGATGTGTTAATATTAATGGTAAAATTGGAAAAAAAATAATTAATAAAGACTATAATATTAAAATTAGTAATGATGGCAACAATAGTTGTTACTTAGATAGTTTAGTAGTAGCTTTATTTCATTTTAAAAACCGCGTTGTATATAATACTTTTTTTAAAAATAAATTAATATCAAATTATGCTTCTAAAATACAAGAAGAATTATTTAAAATATATAAATATATAAATAAAAATGAAAATATGGAAACGAATAAATGCTATTTATTAAGAAGATATTTAGATAAATATTATAACGAGCTTATTAATGATAATTCAAATAATCAAATTTTTTTTAATAATTCAGATGATAATTGGTTAACAAAACAAGTTGATGTTTTTGAATTAATAACATTTTTTGATAAAATATTTGATTTCAAGTATTGTATCAAAATTAAAGAAGGTTCGCGAAGTTATTATAAAAATATGATATTAGATATATCACAATATTATTTAATGAAAAACAAAAGTTTAGATATATCGACTTTAATACCATATCGAATTGAGAATTATGAGTTGGATTATAAAAATTATTATAGAGATAAAAAGGGTAAATTAATAAAAACATATGAAAAAACTTATGAAATAAAAAAAACAAATGGAATATTAATTATTGAAATATATCGCAATGATGGAAGAGAAGGTAAATTAAATACAAAAATAATATATCCTAATACTATTACTATCAAAGGAGATAAAAAAGAATTAAAATTACGTTCATTGATATTACATAAAGGTTCTACTATAAATTCCGGACATTATACAACTATTCTAAAAAGAGATGATAAAACATATGAATATGATGATATACTTTCATCTGAAAATAAATTGAGAGAAATAGATGAAGAATATGAAGAAAAAATGAGAAAAAACGTAGTAGTATTAATATATTCTAGATAAAAATGAGTACATAATTTTATTTTTTTAGATTTTTTAAAACTTTTTAAAATTTTTAGAATTTTTTAAATTATGTACTCATTTTTTATAATAGAAATATATATTAAGATATAATGAAACATTTAATTATAGGTGCTGGTATTAGTGGATTATATTTAGCATATAAACTATTATCTCAGGGTATTAATTCTAATGATATAATTATTTTTGAAAAATCAAATAGAATAGGAGGACGTATCTATACGCATGAAAATCGTGGATATAAATATTCTGCAGGTGCAGGAAGAATAGGAAAAAAACATAAATATGTTATGAAATTAATAAAAGATTTCAATTTACAAGAACAAATAATTAATATAAATAAAAATAACAATTATTTTGTTAATGGTAAATTAATGAATGAACAGCAATTACTAAAATATTTTAATTCTCAATATAAAAGTTTAGATGAATTATGGAAATATGCTATTGAAAAAAAAATAAATATTAAAAAATATGACTTAAATAATTATAATTTACATAATTATTTTTCTCTAATATTGCCTACAAATGAAGTAGAGTTATTAAAAATATCATTAGGATATGTTGCTGAAATGTATGATATGAATGCATATAATGGTTTACTTACTTTACGGAAAGATTTTGATGTTAAAAATAAAGATTTTTTTGTATTACGAGATGGAATACATATATTATGTGATGTATTAAGTGAAAATATAAGAATTGCAGGTGTTACAATTTCATTATCTTCAACACTCGAAGATGTTTACGATGATAAAAAATATATTATTGTAAATGGAATAAATTATAATTATACAAAACTATATTTAACTATAAAAAGAAAGGATTATATGGATATTAAATATTTTAAAAAATATGATTACTTATTTAATTCAGTAGTAGATGGTAAACTACTAAGAATATATGCTAGATATAAAGACGTATGGTTTAAGAATATGCCTAAAGTACTAGCGCAAAATAATATTCAATTTATAATACCTATAGATTATGAAAGCGGATTAATACAAATTAGTTATAGCGATAGTTATAATGCTGAATTTTGGAACAATTTTAAAAACGAAAAAGATGTAATGAAATATCTTACAAAAATATTAAATGAAATGTTTCCAGAAAAAAAAATTAAAGAACCTGAATGGATTACTATGCATTATTGGGAGGCTGGAGATCATTTATGGAAAGTTGGTACTAATTCTAAGAAAATACAAAAAAATATTGATGATATATTTATTTCTAAAAACATATATATATTAGGAGAAACATATAGTGATAGACAAGCATGGATTGAAGGTGCATTAGAAACAATTCATAACAAATTAAATATATCTTAATAATATACTCTAATTAGACCTATGTAAACAAGTACAATCATTAATGTTTCCTCCACAAAAATTAGTACAGAAGAATTGATATTTCCTATTATTTTTATGAAGAATATCATCAAAACTTTTATTTTTATAAAGAGTTCTATAATATGTAGTTGTGTTATCATAATGATAACTATTGTATTTATTAAATACTCTATTTTTCATAATAATATTATAAATATCTGCAGTGATATTTAAAGTTTGTTTAATATTATTACTATTTGCATTTACCATTTTGTTATATATTTGATAATTTAATATAATCTTAAATCAATTTTTATTATTTTTATTAAATTAAATGGAATATAATAATAATTTTTTAATATTGCTAGCTCTGATAGTATATATTATACCTATTATATATATATATATATATATTATGATGATAACACTAGTATATCAAGTATAATATCTAATGAAAAAATAAAAAAAATAATATTATTTTTTATGTTATTAATGGGTATATTCATAATACTTTATGAATATAATAGAAAAAATATATATTCTTTAATAATAATAAGTATATTATTGTTATCTATATATGGTCTAATATATTTTAGCGAAGGACATGTATTTCATTACTTATTTTCATTTTCTGCATTTTTATCTATATTACTTTTCATGTTTATAATATGTAATAATAATAATTGTTATATTATAATATTTTTATTATTAATTCAAATAATATTATTTGTACTTATTATACACGAATACAATAATAATATATTTTTTTATGAAATATTATATTTATTAAATTTTGCAATATTTTATATATATATACATTTTATATAATATAAGTAAATTATATATATATAATATTTAATCTATGAGATATTATATCTAAAAGTTATTTTAGTAAATAGATATAGAATGCTTTTGCAAGAATTTATAGAAATAAGAAAAACATAGAATGTATTATTTTACATCTTCAAGAGTGTAAAACAATAATATAAGTATATATTGATTATATATATGAAAAAAATAAAAGGTAATGCAAAAAGTTGTTTGAATTACTAATGTTAAATTTTCGAATAATTATACAATAGTATTTTATTAAATACAAATTTATTTATATTTTTATAATATAGAATTATGGAAAAAATAATACAATATAAAAAATTTAAAACTATTTTAATAAACGGAAAAAAAAAATGTATATATATGAAACCGAGAGGCACAAGAGAATATGTTAGACACAATAAAGAATATATGCTATTAAATAGATATCTTAAATTAATATCTAAAAAATCTAAAAAACAAAAAGGTGCAGGACAATTACCACAAGAAGAAGTAGAAACAATACTAAGTGGATGGAATCAACGACTAAGTCAACAAGAAGAAGAACGAGCACAACAACAAGCACAAGAACGAGCACGAAAAGAACAACAAGAACAACAACAAGAACAAGAAAGTCATAGTCAATTAGTCGCAACATTGACAAAACAATTTGAAAAACTAGAACAAACGCAAGGATCACGCAATAATACATCTTTTCAAGAAGAACTAGCAAGACAAAAAGAACTAGCAAGACAAAAAGAACTAGCAAGGCAAGAAGAACTAGCAAGACAAAAAGAACTAGCAAGACAAAAAGAACTAGCAAGGCAAAAAGAACTAGCAAGGCAAGAACGACTAGAACGACTAACTCAAATAGAAAAAAATATAAAAAGTAAAATAGCTCAAGAACAACTAGCACGAAAAGAACAATCACAAGCACGACAAGAAGAAAGAGCACAACAAGAAGAAAGAGCACAACAAGAAGAAAGAGCACGACAAGAAGAAAGAGCACAACAAGAAGAAAGAGCACAACAAGAAGAAAGAGCACGACAAGAAGAAAGAGCACGACAAGAAGAAAGAGCACGACAAGAAGAAAGAGCACGACGACAAGCACAAGATCGAGCACGACAACAAGCACAAGATAAAACTATAAGCGACTATCCCTGGGTTAACGCCGAGAATCTTAATTTTGGCTCAGTATCACCCTTAAACCCAAATAATAGGAAAACACAAGCACGAAATACGAGAAATGGGATTCTAGTATAGTAATTTTTTATATATAAAAATATGATTATTATATTAATAAAATGCTAAAGAAATATAAAATTATATTGAAAAATAATAATTGTT
>Ga0129333_10000625_pt1 | contig 29939 bp, 33 predicted proteins | sample CPB6_08_DNA_FD_94474 | JGI IMG/M metagenome (GOLD analysis project Ga0129333, IMG submission 94474) | Freshwater to marine salinity gradient microbial communities from Chesapeake Bay, USA - CPBay_Sum_0.6_0.8_DNA | ecosystem: Environmental > Aquatic > Marine > Coastal | place: USA: Chesapeake... | reverse complement strand
TGGCTTAATTATTTTTTTCTCTCTTTTCTTTTTGATCTCTTCTTCATAATTCATTGTTTTAATAATATAATTTGCAAATTGAACGTAACCTAAAAAGATATAATAAGTATTTATCAAAGTTTTTATTTGACTAATTACTTTGTCTCTAGGCATTGGCATATTCATTGGATTTATTTCTTTCAATAATTTATTTCCAACACATCCTCTCATACTCCATATGCCATTAACTTGTTTTAATTTTCTCTCATCAAATAATTGCAATTTAAAGTTATCTTGAACATTCTCAGAAGCAACAATAATAATTCTCTTTGTTATGCCCATTAGTTTCATATAATCTCTCATCTCTTCACAAACACCAATTGCACTACACGTTTTACCTGAACCTAAACCATGGTATAAAAGTAGACTGCTATATGGTGTCTGAAATGACATAAAGTTTTTAACAAATGCTTGATGAGGTTGCAATTCAAAATCTGCATTAGCTAAAATATCAGCTTGTTGCTTAATATTCTCGTAAACAGTTCCATCATATTTGGTATCATTGAACTCTTTTTTATTAGCGATTTTAATATTAAATTCTTTATCATTTAAATTAGGATATAAATATTCATTTTCATCTTCATTCTCAGATAAATATTTTCTCTCTAATATTTCCTTTTTAAGTAAGAATTTGTTGCATTCTGGTGTAAAAAAATTATCATTATTACAATTAATACTTTTAAATTCATCTTCTAATTCATCTTTTTCAATTAATCCAATATCAGACGATGATGATGAAATGTTAACTGTTGATGAAGTTGACGGAACACTGGTTGAAGATTTTGAAGAAGTATCAGAGGATGAAGTGGTTTCATTTGAAGACGAAGTTTTACTAGATGAAGAAGAAGTAATACTTGATGATGAAGAACTACTTGAAGGTTTTGTAGACGAACCCTTATTAAGCTCTGATTTATCGCTTGGAACGCTAGATTCTTCATCAGATGATTCAATTATTAATGATTTCTTTTTTGGATTGTCTGTCATAATATTATATATTATGAATATAATCTATATTCTTGTAATACTTTATTAATATTTTGAATAATTTCTTTTTTTTCTAAATTATATGGTCTTATAGATTCTAAACATTTATCAAGTGTTTTCCATTCTAATTTACTTACTTCTGTTACTTGAAAATTATTCAAATCATCCGAATTATCAACTTCTTGTAAATTATTGAATAAAGCTAAAAAATACTTATGTTTATAAGCTTTATGATTCGAACCGATAAACATTTCTTCAAATGGTAATAAATTATCAATTATTGTTAGTCTGTTTTGAGTAATACCTGTTTCCTCTTGAAATTCTCTTAATGCACAATCTAAATCTTTTTCCCTTTGATTACGACGACCTTTAGGAAATTCCCATTCTGTTTCAGACCATGTAGTTGTACTCAATTTAACTATATCTTTTAGTGTATAGAGTGAATTATCAATTATTACACCTTCTTTTAATTGTTCAAATTTCTTTTTTGATGCGTTTTCTTCACTTTTATATTGATTATTTCCAATATTTGTTTCGCCCCACATCTCTATCCATAATTTATCAAATGTTAAAGTCAGAATTTGCTCTTTTTCATTTAAAGACATTTCGTCTACTAATGTTTTTAACTGAGTTAAATTGTACGGCGAATATTTACCTCTGATAAAATCAATATATCCAAAACTATTTTTACGTCTTATCATAAGATATTCAATTCCTTCTAATCCTCCTCGAAAAGCTATAATACCATAACTAGTTATTGGCAATTTACATTGGTGAAACATATGTCCTTGTTTACCGCAATTATTACATATATTTGTATTTTTACTCATTAAATCCCTAATATACATTGAATGAATTGTTTAAATATTAATTTTAATAATAAAATTAAGTATATAAAGTTTGATTTGATAAACTAAAATAATATATCAATAAAATATATAAATGCCTCGATTTAATTTAGGTTTATACCAAAAGAATTTTAATTCAACATCTAGGGTAACAGGCCCAGCTATTAATATGGGATGTACTAGAGGTAGAGGTTCGACAACACGTATGCTTAATTATTGCAGTAAAACTTCACCAAACCCATCTTTATGTATTAATCAATTTATTACAAAAAAATAATTAAAATATGACATAATTGTATAATGTCAAGTCAATTAAGAGAAGTATCTACTCAACCAATTATTACTTCAGTAATTCCAATTAATGAAGGATTAATAATTAATTACGATCCTCCAATTTATGACGGAGGGTATCAAATAACCGCTTATAAATTTTCTGTTGATAATGGAGTTACTTATCCTTTTACAACAAGTAATACTTCATCATTTACAATAAATGACCTCATAAATGGAACAATATACCAAGTAATTATGTTAGCTGTAAATGCAGATGGTTATAGCCCAGCTTCTAATATGGTAGAAGGTACTCCTTCAAATTAATAAATAATTGAGTAATTATTAATTATTTATTTTAAGCGAAAATATTAATGTCAGCAACTGTCTATCTAGACCCAAAAATATGGGGACCTCATTATTGGTTTTTTTTACATACTGTAGCTATGACTTATCCTCATCATCCAAATGCAGTTACAAAGAAAAAATATTACGAATTTGTTCAAAATATACCATTATTTATTCCAGTTGAGCAAATATCAAAAGAATTTGAACATTTAATAGATAAATATCCTATAACGCCATATTTAGACAATCGTGATTCATTTGTTAGATGGATGCATTTTATTCATAATAAGATTAATGAAAAGCTAGAAAAACCTCAGATAACACTAAATGACTTCTTCGTTGAATACTATAATCAATATAAATCACAAGATGAAAAATTAGCAGAATACTATAAATTGAGAGAAAAGTTTATATATGGAGGAATTTTAGTTTCAATTTTAGGTTCGATTTATTATTTATATGACAAATAATAATGTTATTTTATATATATATGGGTAAAACAAGAAAACATTATAGAAATAATAAAGGAGGTAAAGTAATTGCATCTGGTGGTTATGGATGTGTTTTTAATCCTGCGTTAAAATGCGAGGGTTCAACAAAGAGAGAAAAAAATAAAATATCAAAATTAATGACCGAAAGACATGCTACTCAGGAATATGAAGAAATTAATAATATAAAAGATAAATTAGATTCTATTCCAAATTATGAAGATTATTTTTTACTTTATGATGCAACATTATGTAGACCAGCAAAATTAACAGCAACTGATTTGGCTGATTTTAATGATAAATGCTCAGCATTACCAAAAGATGATATCACAAAAACCAATATAAATACGAAGCTTGACCAAGTTATGTCATTAAATATGCCAAATGGTGGATTACCAGTTGATGATTATATTTATACAAATGGCTCTTTTCAAAAAATATATGCTCTTCATACTAAACTTGTAAAACTTTTGAAGCATGGAATTATTCCAATGAACAAACGCCATATTTATCATTGTGATATTAAAGATTCAAATGTTCTAGTTGACGATAGTGAAGCCGAATTAAAAACACGTTTGATTGATTGGGGTTTAACTGTTGAATATGAACCTAGTGATGAAAAATTTCCAAAAAACTGGAGAAATAGACCATTGCAATTTAATGTTCCATTCTCTGTTGTAATATTTAGTGACTCATTTTATGAAAAATATTCAAAATATTTGAAAGATGGTGGTGAAGTTAAAAAAGTATCACTTAAACCATTTGTTATAGATTATTTAAATTCTTGGATGAGTGAAAGAGGTGCAGGTCATTATAAATTTATTAATGAAATAATGTTCAAATTATATAGTAATGATTTTTCAAGCGTATCAGAAAAGAGCAAACCGGTTTTTATCGAAACACAAGTAACAATGCCAACAATTGTAGATTATATAGTAAATGTCTTAATGCATTATACAAAATTTAAAGAGAACGGTGATTTAAATTTGAGAGAATATTTAAATGATGTTTTTATTAAGATAGTTGATATATATGGCTTTATTAATATTTACTATCCATTATTAGAATTATTATATAATAATTATTTCTCTCTAGATACTGCAAAAATAGAGTTATACAATCAATTATCATACATATTTAAGATGTATTTATATACACCTACGAATAAACCTTATGATATAGATGAATTATTTAAAGACTTAAAAGAGTTAGGAAATTTAATACATATTATAATTACAGGAAAGAAAAAGACTACAGTATCTTCATCGCCTTTAGCAAGTGGAATAAAGACTCGAAAAATGCGAGCGTCAAAATCATCATTATTTAAGAGAAAACCATTGATTAAAAGATTTAAAAATCCAATATTCTTATCGTTAAAATAAAAAATCTCAATTATTAGTATAATGAAGGATTTTAGTAAACTATGTACTCCTGCTAAAATTTATTTTGCAATTGCAGTAATTGCAACAATCTTTGGACTATTTAATGGTATGTCTATAATGTTTGCATTTTGGAAACTAGTATTTGCGTTCATTTGGACCTTTGTTTTAGGATGGTTGTGTAATAAGGGTTACACTTCAATTTCTTGGTTCTTAGTCTTATTGCCTTATATTCTTATGGCTTTAGCAATGTTAAATTTGTATCATGTTACTCATGAACAAAGACAAGTAATGAGAACCTTGCAATTACAAGGTGCATACGGTCAAGAGGCTATGACTAATAAGAAGAAATAAATGCTATTTAATTACATTATTTTATTATACAATTAATATAATAATGAGACTTGAAATATTTATATTAGGATTGACAGCATTTTTTGTGTATAATGCATATACCGATGGAAAATACACAAAAATGTTTATGTCTTTCAAAAAATATTATAAAATGATTTTTTATGCTCTATTAGGAATTGGAATTTATTATATGTTAAAAAGAAATCCTACCCGTGGTAAAGATATGTTACTTTACGCAAATAATGTGGTAAAGTGTTTACCAATTGATAGAAATTCTATGGATATGTTAAGTCCAATTATTGACTTTACTGGTACACCCGATAGAAGTTTTATGGAAGGTTTTAATGATATAGAACCATCGGCACCGGGATTTTGTTCAGAGAGAAGAATTCAAAGTTCAGGAAGGGGTGCTACAAAGCGTTCTGTAAGCGAAACTAAAAAGAAATATGTCGCCGCAAATCAAGACTGGAAATGCGGTCACTGTCATAATCAATTAGACCATACATTTGAAATTGACCACAAATTACGTCTTGAATATGGTGGAGGAAATGATGTAGACAACTTAATTGCATTATGTAGAAATTGTCATGGTAAAAAAACTGCAAGTGAAAATATGTAGAGATAATTTTATTAAAATATTGTATTATAATAATATATGAATGCAAATGCAAATACAAATGAAAATTTATTGCCAAAAATTAATACACCAGGTGTATTTTATGCAATTTCAGCTTTAATTATATTTCTGATAATAATGATGTTTTTAATAATGAGTGATACAAGTTTAACACCATCATCTACTATTAAAATAAATAAATCAAAACAACAAATAATTAATGATATTTTGATTATTATGTTTTTCTGTATTTTAGTTTTTGGTCTTTGTATAATATTTTTACCAAATTTAAAAGAGTTTAAACAATTATTTGAGCAAATTGGAAATGTTACATATGTTATTTTGTATACTATTTTTGCAATTTTATTTTACACTTTGACATCAAATGATATTTTAAATAATTATTCGTATATTATTAACCCTTTAATGTTAGGTTTAGGGGGACTTGCATTTTATAAAAGTGCAAATAGTAACTATATTGAAAAATTTAATATTAATTACGAGAGGATTAAAATGATTATTTTATTATTTTGTTTAATAACTCTCTCTATAACTTTTTATAATATTAATCCAGGAGGTGCAGCTGAAAAATATTTTGGTTACACTTTATTGCTTACAATTATTATATCAGTTTTTGCGTTTTTGTACATTATTATTTTGTTAACATTGCCAGGTCAGGAGGGTAGACAAACACAAAATTTGTTTAATAATTTTTCATCATTTGGGGTTTATGGTAGTATAGGATTTTTACTTTTCCTCGTAGTTACGACAGCTATTATATCAATTAATAAAGATAGTTTTTTTGCAAATAAAGAAAAATCTTCAGCAGTGATGGTTTTATTACTTATGATTTCAGTATCATCTGTAATTTTATTAGGTGCAAATTTATTCACTGGTCAGACAACAGCAAGTGATATGAAAGTAATGAATAGTAGTTTATTAATACTATTTGGATTGGTAATTTCTAGTTTACTTATCTACTGGATAAGTTATAACATTGAAAATTTATCTGGAAAATCAAGTATAATAAGTTTTGTTTTAAATCTATTACTGGTTGCTATTATTCTAGGACTTATCTACAAAACAATATATGTAAAATTACCAGCAGGCAATTCTAAGAAAAATGCATTTTTTAATTTAATATTAACAACATTGTTGTATATACCTTGTCTATTTAGCGGAGCATTTGATTGGATGGGAAAAATAGCTGTAGGTCAATATAGCGCATCAAATGCAGGTTCATTTATGATGTTAATTGTGGCATTAGGTTTAATTATTGCTTATTTTAAAACACCTTCTTTATTCAATTTAATAAGCACTCAAGGAGGAAAACAATTGGTTAATAAACCAGTGTATACAGATACTGTATATAATTTAGGTAGTTATCAGGATTTAAATGGAAGTGATAATTTTGATTATCAATATGCTATATCTTGTTGGGTATTTATAGATGCCGCACCTCCAAATATGAATCCTAATTACAAAAAATTTACTTCTCTCTTAAACTTTGGAAATAAACCGAATATTTTATATAATCCAAGCAAACATACTTTGATGATTACAATGGAACAAAAAGATTTGAAAGAGGTTACAAAAAATAAATTGACTGATTTTGATGATGAAGGTAATAGAATTATTTATATTAATAAGAATTTCTTACTACAAAAATGGAATAACATTATAATTAATTATAACGGAGGAACATTGGATGTATTTTTAAATGGTGAATTAGTAAAATCATCAATCGAAGTAGTTCCTTATTATACATTTGATAATTTAACAATTGGAGAGACAGATGGTATAAAAGGAGGTATATGTAATGTAGTTTACTTTAGACGTGCGTTAACTTCTGCAAATATATATTATGTATACAATAGTGTTAAAAACCGAACTCCACCTACATTAAATGATTCAAATCAAACAATAATGGTTAAAAATGTAAACACAGCAATCAATTCAGTAAATACTGTAGCTTAAATTTTTATTTAATTAATTTAATAATTTAAGTAGAAAATTTCTAAATCTATATTATACAATGAGTGCTTTAAGTATTGTGATTACAGTAGTAGTAATTGTCTTAATAATAATGTTATTGAGATATATTTTTGCAGACCCATATACATTACAAAACATTCAAGATGGCCAAACAACATCAACAATTAGTGCATCTGATTTAGCAACAAATGGTTCAGATGTACCATCCAGCAATTTTGCATATTCTGTATGGTTTTACGTGAATGACTGGAACTATCGTTATGGGGAACCAAAAGTTATATTTGGAAGAATGGGTGCTAAATCAGGAAGCAACGGAGGTTCAGTTCCAGGTGTTAGTGGTTTAGACCCTTGTCCAGCTGTTGTTTTAGGAGCAGTTGAGAATAACATATCTGTATCTTTAGGATGTTATCCTGGAGCAGACCAGGAGCCAACGACAGCAGGTGGTAATACAGTTGTTCATACATGTACTGTAGCCAATGTACCAATTCAAAAATGGGTTAATTTAGTTATTAGTGTTTACGGAAGATCAATGGACTTATATATTGATGGTAAATTAGTTAGAACTTGTTTATTACCTGGTGTAGCAAGTGTAAATAATAATGCCAATATTTATGTAACACCTGCTGGTGGATTTGACGGTTGGACATCTAAACTCCAGTACTATCCTAATTCATTAAATCCACAAGAAGTATGGAATATTTACACTCAAGGATATACCAACTGGGCTAGCATGTTTAATGCTTATCAAATTCAGATATCTTTAGTTGAAAATGGAACAACCCAAAGCAGTGTAACCATTTAAATTCATACAGTTGATTAATTATTAACTTTATAAATTTTCTTATTTATTTAATATATATAATGAGTGATAACGGAGTATTTAATTCATTTTCAACAAGTAAAGGAACTTTTGGAAGTAGAGAATTTTTAGAATCAAATAGTTTAGTAGCAAAATTTGCTTTCTTATTATTGGTAATATTTGGTTTTGTTATTTTATTAAGAGTTGGCATATCTGTGTTGTCTTATTTTTTAAAACCAAATGAATCCCCACATCTTATAGATGGTATGGTCGATGCTACTCAAATGATTATTTTTCCACAAGATCCAAGTAGTAATGGTGCTGTTACTATTTACCGTTCTGTTAATGCTACTGATGGTCTCGAATTTACATGGTCTACATGGATATTTATTAATAATCTTCAAACAAATGCTGGAATATATAAACATGTATTTAGCAAAGGTAATAGTAACTTGCAAGAAAATGGTATGATTCAACCAAATAATGCACCAGGTCTCTACATTGCTCCTAATACTAATGCATTGGTTGTAGTAATGAATACATTTAATGTTATTAATGAAGAAATTGTTATTCCTGATATACCAATTAATAAATGGGTTAATGTTATTATAAGATGTGAAAATTCAACTCTTGATATTTACATAAATGGAACAATTGCAAGAAGTCTTAATTTAGTTGGTGTTCCAAAACAAAACTATGGTGATGTATACGTTGCTATGAACGGTGGATTTGACGGATATATTTCTAATTTATGGTATTATAATTATGCTCTAGGAACAGCTGCCATTCAAAACTTGGTTAATAGAGGTCCAAATACTAAAATGATTGGTTCAAATGGAATGGCTGATAAGATGTACAATTACTTATCATTAAGATGGTTTTTCTATGGAGCCGGAGATAGCTATAATCCAACTGGTCCTGCATTAAATTATTAATTCCACTTTTAAAAGCGGAGCAAACGTTTAACATTATTTGGGTTTACCTTTTTTAAAGATAAATAAAAAATTGAAAGTATTTTAAACCAATAAATTAAATCAAATAACAATAAAATCAAAATGAAGAGCATACTTTTAATTTTATTAGGGTGCAATATTACATCATTGCTTATGGATAGAGTAATGACTGCTATAAATTTTATTGAAAATAACAAAGACAATTTCAATAAAATTACGTGGTATTTATCTGGAGGAATTAAATTTGAAGGTGAATTATCTGAGGCTGCAATAATGAGAGCAGAGTTAGAAAGTTTAATTGCAGTGAGAAATTTGGATGAAAATATTAATTATCGTTATATTTTAGATGAAAAATCAAAAAATACAGCAGAAAATTTTTACAGATCATCAAATTACTTAAATGTGACACAGCATAGTTATGATGATGTTTATATCATTACATCAAAGTTTCATCATAATAGAGCACAACTAATGATGTCTTATATTGATTCATCAAGAAGTTATAGTTGGATTTTGGGAGATATGCAACAAAGTGATTCGTTGTATTGGGAAAGTGTACATATCAGAAATGTATTAAATGATGTTGAAAAATTATCAAATATTGAATTATAAATATTTATAAAGTTAAAATTTTTTTATTTTTATACCTAATCTATATATAGATGTCAAATTATAGTTATAATCCAATACCTCCAAGAGCCTGGTCTAGAGTTCAAAATCCATGTACATATATTACACCAGGTTTACCAGACCAATATACTGTTTATATACCTTTAACGGGTCAAACAGTTTCTCAGGCACAAGCTAATTATGAAGACAAACAAATATATAAAGGAAATATATTACAATATGCAGGTAATAGTGCAAGGTTTACTAAGTCTCAAAGATATTCACAACTTGCTAGATGTGCTGGACCTAATAGAACAAAAGTATATGCAACTCAATCTGAGACTTACACAAATCCAAATACAACAGGACTACTACGCACAGGATTTCAAACATATCCTTATCCAAATCAAATTCCAGGCGCACCTAATAATATTTCTGGCCCATTTCAGTATAATGTTGCTAATCCAAATGACTGTTCATCAAATACAATACAAGATGGAGGAGTTTTAGTTTGCGGAACATATGCAAATCCTTGTTCTGGAGAGATATATGTTAGATCAGATACAAATTCTGTTGTATGTAATCCTGCAGCAGCTTCGAATGTTCCTGGTCCTGGATATTTATGTTGGAATAAAAAAGTGCAACCTTGGTTACCAAGACCCAGATATGTTATGAATAATAGCACTGATAAATGGCCAACAAATTATAAACTATTTGTTAGTGCAGTGCCTCCAAATCAAGTTACAAACTGCTTAACAAATACCTAAGTTCTTAAGTTAGGATTCATACAAATTTCTTGACTTGGGAATATATCGCCAGACATACAAGTATCATTTACGCCAACTTGTGCGCAACTTCTAAAGCCTCTATCGTCACCAATATAACACCATCCAGCTTTTCCGGCACTATGAACTGAGCTCGATGCTTCATTAGCTTGGTAATCTTGCTGTTGAGGTTGCTGGCTTTGTGCTGTATTTAATGCTCTATTAAGAGTTGATTGTTGTGTAATATCTACTTGTTGCTGGTTAATAGGTTGGCCTTTAACAGATGAGGGAGCAGTAGCACCATTTGGAGTTATATCTTGCACTGCAGTTAAACCACCCTGAATAGCTCCAGCAGTTCCACCAACGACAGCCTTAGCACCTTCAGCAGTAACATCTACAGCCTGACCTGTAACAGCTACAGTTGTACCAAATATCTTTTCTGTTAATGGTGCAAAAATATCAGCAACTGTTTGTGTTCCCTTTGCTAAATAAGCAAAAATATTAAATCCTAAAAAAGCTAAAATTAAAATAATTAATAACCAAGTCGTTGCATTTATGTTTTTTAAACTATCAAAAAAACCATTATCACTTGAAGAAGAAGCGTAAGAAGAAGAAGAACTTGAACTTAGTGAAGGCATTGTTGATTCACTTGATTGTAATATTGACTGTGATAAATTATTTGTATTATCCATTATAATAAAAAAGGATATATTAATTTTTATTATAAATTCGCATTATTTATTTAAAGGTTAATAAATATAAGAATTGATTCATATCACCTAAAATAGTATCGCGTATATTATAAAGGTCTGTATTACTCATACTTCGCATAGCTTTGTTATCATCTAAACCAACTAAGTAACCTTTAAATGATTCTATTTCTCTCTTTAAACTTTCTTGGGAACTTAAATCGACTAGTCTAATGTTTTTATTGCTCATTAAATCTATTCTTGAACCGGATTTTCCGAGAAGAATTTCAATAAAGCTATCAATGTTTGCATTTAACTTAGTATATAACTCATCTGTTGCCTTGTGTGTTGCATAACTTGTTGTTTTCCAATGGAATAATTTAACCATTAAAAGCATTTCTAAAAATATAACCGCAATTTCTTTTTGAAAACCAGCTAAAGAAGAACTTCCAGAATGTCTTCTACGAGTTCCACTTCTTCTTCCTCTATGTCTTTTTGTAGGCATATATATATTTGATTAATATTATAATCTTGGAACAAATGTCTCTCCAAAACTGTTCATTGCATCTAATTTTTTAATAGTGCTTTCTAAATTTGTTGATTTCATTCCCAAAAATAAATATTCAGTTCCAGTTGATTCTTCATTCTTTTTAATTTGACCATACACAAAATTAATATTTTGTTTAATTCTATTAACTAAATCAAGCTGAGAATGTCTAATAATTTCTTTTTCAGGTGTAAAAGTTTCACATAATACAGAAATAGCAAGATACATTAAATTTTTACGTTTTTTATGACATCCTGTAGTATATTTTAAACAAAATAAACTTAGTAGAGAATTCATTAATTTTGATGTAATTTTGGAACGTTTTTCAGCTTCTTTTAAGAACACATCCCAAATAATCCAAACAATATCTTTTTGGCATTTTGAATCAACTTTTGCAAAGACGCGTCTCTCGCAAAAAATTTTTTCCTTTAAAGCTTTACATCTATTTTCATATTCAATAATCCACTCAATCCAATAACACGCATTCATTTGGTTATTTCCTGATACTGTTACACTGTAAGCTAATTCATTAACAAATGGAAACAACTCTTTTGGGTCTTCTACAGTAAATACTTCTTCACCATATTCGGTTGAAGGAGCCTTGAACTTATCTTTAACCGACAGCATATTTAGGTCTTCTGGTTTTATTTTAACATTATCAAAACTATGTCGTCTTTTGGCATCACATAAAACACACATAATTTCACAAAATAGTTTTCTAATTTTTTCATTATTTCTCAATCGTAATACGTTATCCGAGTATCCATTATTCATAATTCCTTTAAAATCACTAACTCTCATTTCAAGATATATTCCAATATTTAAATTTCCTAAATGAATATATTTGCTAAAAAATAATAGAATTATTTCCCATAAATCAGCATAATGTCCGGCACAAATTAACTCTGCACTCCAATAACACGCAGGTTCTATTTTAGAATGTATTAAACTATTTAGCAATTCTTTTTTAACATCGGCTTTTTTAAATTTTGAAAAAGAAAATCCTCTGAATTCACTTTCTCCCCTTAAATCATTTATTTCTGACTCTTCCATATAATTAATTTTTATACAAAAAAAATAACAACAATACATATAGATGAAAATTGTAAAATCGATAACAAATTGCTATAATAAAATGTCTAATTTTGGGAAAGTATTATTATTTGTAGCTCTATTATTAGTAATAATTGTATTTTTTAGAAGTTTAATGCCTGTTAGAGAAGGCTTAATTGATTCTAATAAATTTTTATTTAAACAAGGCAATGCCATTTATGATGATTTTTATGCTGATATTTATGATTATTTGGTATTTAATCAAATTAAAAATGACTATGAAGTAGGTGCGATAATAAATAATTCAATGCCAAATGAAAAAAGTATTATAGCTGATATAGGATGTGGAACTGGACATCATGTAAAAGAATTAAGCAATAGAAATTTAGATGTAATAGGTGTAGATATATCTCCTTCAATGATAAATAAAGCAAAGGCGGAACATCCATTTGTTAAGGACCAATTTAGAGTAGGAGATGGATTAGATGGACATTTATTCAAAGACGATTCTTTAACTCATATTTTATGTTTATATTTTACAATTTATTATATGAAAGATAAGATGCGTTTCTTTAATAATTGTATGAATTGGTTAATGCCTGGGGGATTTTTAATTGTGCATTTAGTTGATAAATATAAGTTTGACCCTATATTACCACCAGGAAATCCATTATACATTGTCTCTCCTCAGAAATACGCAAAAGAGAGAATAACTAAAACTAAGATTACATTTAATGATTTTGTGTATGATTCTAATTTTAAATTAGATGATAATGATATTGCAACATTCGATGAAAAATTCAAATTCAATGATGGTCATGTTAGAAAACAAGAACAAAAATTGTATATGGAAGACCTTCCAACGATTGTAAATATGGCACAAGATGCAGGATTTTTAGTCCATGCTAAAATTGACATGGTTAAATGTGCATATGAATATCAATATTTGTATGTATTTATTAAACCATCATAAGTTATAATAAAATGATATAAATAATTAAATTTATATTATTTATGTCGGAAGTTGATGTTATAATTGAAATATCAAAAGGAAGTCATATAAAATATGAATATGATAAGGAGAGAAATATGATAATATGTGATAGAATTTTACATACGCCAATGAAATATCCATTTAATTATGGTTTTGTTCCAAATACATTGAGTGAGGATGGTGACCCATTAGATGTAGTAGTGTTAATGGAAGACGAACTAATACCTGGATGTATAATAAAATGTGAAATATTAGGTTATTTAGATACAAAAGATGATGCAGGTAATGATCCTAAAATATTAGCGTGTCCTGTTGACAAAATTGATCCAACGTGGAAACATAGTAAATTTTGTAGTATTGAATCTTTGTATTTAGGTAGTGGAAAAAATAATATTCATACATTAGACAAAATACAATATTTTTTCCAACACTATAAGGATTTAGAAAATAAGAAAGTAGAAGTTGGAAATTTTTACGGTAAAGAAATGGCTAAACAAATTTACAAAGATTCACAAGAGAGATTTTTAAACAAAAGTTTTCAAAAAAATAAAATTACTAATTATTTTAAGCCATTATAAGACCTTTCATACTCGTTATCAAAAAAAATTAAAATTATATGATAAATTTAAGATGTTTGAATATTTATCATATATATTATGTTTTGGATTACTTATTATATTTCTAATTTATGTCTATGTTCGCGTAAAATATGGATTTTGGGTTCTACAGCCAGTATTTCATGTTTATGATTTCGGATATATGATGAAACCACCCGGTATTATTGATAGTTCTCTCCCAACTAAAAACAAATATACCAATTTTAAAGAGATTGATACAATTGTTATATCAGAGTTGACATCAATTCAGAGGCAAAGATTTGTCAACTTAATAAAAGCAAATTACTTGCAAAATAAAGACAATATTTTCTCTCCACAATCAGAAAACATTTTGCCATATTTTATCGGTCATAACGATAAATCGCTTATTTCTTTCTTCTATAAGGATGACCATATGCTCGACTTAAAAAAAGGCACTATGATAACAGATCGCAAAATAATAGGCGCCATGACATCAAGACCACTGCATATCATCATAAATAATGGCGACAAAGATGCCAAGTTTGATGCTTATTATGTTGATTACTTATGTGTAGATAAGTTATATCGTAAAAAGGGAATAGCTCCACAATTAATTCAAACGCATCATTACAATCAAAGACATCTAAATAAAAACATTGTTGTTTCTCTCTTTAAGAGAGAAGATGAATTAACTGGAATAGTTCCTTTATGTGTTTATTCGACATATGGATTTCCTGTTGATAAATGGACAAAACCACCAGATTTATCGGCAGAATATAAGCTTTTGGAAATTAATCAACAAAATTTTAGATTTGTTTATGATTTTATTCGAATAAATAGTAATAAATTTGATATTGTTATTAATGTGGAAGCTACCAATATTATAGAGCTCATTAAAACAAAAAATATATTTATTTATGCTATTTTATGCGATGAAGAAATATTATGCTGTTATTTTTTTAGAAAATCTTGTGTGCAAATCGAAAAAGGATTAGAAGTATTAAGTTGTTTTGCATCAATATGTGATTGTGAGCACGACATATTTATACAAGGATTTAAAATAAGTTTTTGGAAAATTGCAGCAGAAAATTTTTTTGGATTTTCAGCTATTGAAAATATATCACATAATGATATATTACTTGATAACATTATGCTAAAAACTAAGCCTTTAATTATAAGTCCAACAGCTTATTTCTTTTATAATTTTGCATATCCTACATTCAAATCAGATAAAGTATTGATTATTAACTAAGCTGTATCGCTCTTCTTTTTACGAGGTGCTCTTTGTTTCTTTTCTACAGGTTTTGTTTCTTCTGTCTTAGCCTCTTCAGTATCAGTCTTCTTTTTTCTTACAATTTTTGGTTTCTTAGCTTCTTCAACAGGTTTAGACTCTTCCTTTTTAGGCTCTTCTTTATTTTGATTTAGACTTTCAGAAGTTGCACGCATAATCAAGTCACCGTTTTTGTAAATCCATTTATTTTTTAAACAAATTCCCATTCCATCTCTAATTGATTCACCTACCTTGTATATTAATGCTTCTAAAGTAATACCTTCCGGTGGAATAGCCTTTAATACTTTAAATTCTGGTGCAGTATCTTCTTCTTCATTATCCTTATTTTTAGCTGATTCATTTTTAATTTCAGATTCGGTTTTAATAACCTTATTCTTATCCTCCTCTTCATCTGAATCAGTATCCCCTGCATTACACTCTTCACAATATTTACCTAATTCAATATAGCGCTTTCGTTGTTCTCTGCCAAGCGACTTACATTTGCGAATAAGTCTATTAGTGAGGTTTAAATTTTTAACATCATTTTTAAGCTCATGATTTGGAACAAATAATTGTGGCCCATGTTCCATCAAAAATATTTGATTCTTTTTATTATAAAACAAAATTGGTTCACCTTTGTCATCAAGCTCAATTACACCACAAGTACAATAATCAATATGTTCTACTTCATCTCCTCTCTTACATCTAACATCAATACAATCAACATCATTAATATATTCTTCAAAAAAATCTTGAGCTTCATCTCGTGTAGTAAACATATAAATCTTTGGTGGATTAATAGTAATCGATGTCAATCTGATTCTTGCTGCCTCATCTTGATAGCAGTGAAAATCATAGCAACCTTCGTGTTTATTGTGGATTATCAGATATCTTATCATAAGTTACATTTATATAGAAGGATTGGTTTAAGTTGTTTATTTTAATATATTTTAATGTATTTTAAAATAAATATTTAATATTTACCTGCAATGATGATGTAACTTAAGAATAGACCAAAGAAGTTTTTAGCAAATAAATCGAGTATGTTATAGCAAGCGTTTTTTAAATTATAAGGAAATAGAGCAGCTACTCCATAAAAAGACCAAAATATAAAGAAATATAAAAATAAATTAAAACCTGCTTGTGTTCTAACATAGTTAATATAAATAATTAAATAATACAATAAAAATGGAATAAAACCTAAAATAACTCCAGTAATCGTAGGTAAAATTTTGACTTCTCCAAGATAACCAAAAATTAACATCAACCAATTAAGCGATAAAATTAATGTAATATTAGATGAGTTTTCACCCAATAATTTGAAAAAATCTAATTTGGAAGTATTACCTTTCTCTCTATAATTCAAATAAATAATGTAAATTACAAGCTCAACTAACATAGTCGGTGTAGTTATAGACCAATCAATATAACGCTTTGGTGTAACATCAGTAACACTATTAAAATTATATACTAACCAGGTATAAAATGATCCTTCAATAATTTGCACAGTAAGTTCTAATATAACAAGTTGTCTGATAATATTAAATTGACCTGGAACTTTATAAAATAAAGCTAATACATCAAAAATTCCTGTCAATAATTGGACTATAACAGATATAATTAAAGTATTATAGAATACATCTTTTGAGTTCATATATTATATTTAAATAAATTTATTTATAATAGAATCAATATTATCATATTTATACTCATATATAATTTTATTATTAACATCATCACTCAAAAACATTTTAATACTTTTATATGTAAAATTAATATATATAGTAGGATTTATAATAATAATTTTAAGTAAATTATCTGAAAACTTACTAGTTATTAGTTTTGCTAACTCAAAACCTACATTAAATTGTATAAAATGATTAAAATTAAAATCTTTACTATCAAATATCCATATCCATTTTTTACTTTTTGGTATTTCACTTAATACTCCATTATAATGGTCAATTATACTTTTGCTATCAAAATATAATTTCGCTTCAGATGGACAAGAGTAAAAAAATATTTTAGATTCGGTTTCTTCTATTTTAGTTAATGAATGACATGATGGGTCAATAGAACATAAGGGACATATGTAATTCATAATATTATTTATATAAAATATTATTAATTATCTAACATATTTACCAGCTCGTACAAAGGTGTCTGCAATAAAAATAATAAATATTCCTAAAAAAGAATATAATACTACTTCTTCAGTGACATTGCTAGTTTTTTCATCTTGTTGGTCTTCTAATAATGATATCATATAATTAAGTTTTTGAAGAAGAACGTCTTGTCCAACATATTCTTGGTTATAATGATTTTGATTTAAATTATAATAAGGCTTATTAGCTTGACTACGATAACCAGGCAATATGCGTTTATAATATTCCTCAATTGCTTTGCTATCACCATAATTACTATAATCATTTAAATCTAAATTATCGCCATTTTCGTAATTAGGAGATGGAGCCTTTCCTACAAGTTTATTTCCTAAAGGAAATTCCATTCCTGAAAATGACTCTTGTTTTTGTTGATTATTGGAATTTGGTGAATTTGAAGGAATAGTTCTAGATACTCCCATTGATTCAGGTGGTGGTAAAAGTTTGAACTCGTCTTTATTATCGTCATCATCATCTGTTGTATCATGTATTTTAGCCATAACTGAATTAACTTTGTTTACATCAAAATTTTCAATTTTAGGGTATTTTCTCTGGGTTCTTTTGTGACGTTTTTGATTTATAATATTATCTGAATTATCTGAGTTATTTGGTAATGTTATATTTGAATTATCATCAATTGAAGCTGCAAACATTGCTAAAGACATTTTCTCTTATTAAAAATTTAGATAATAATTTATTAAACAGTCTGAATATTTAAAAAAATTATATCTTATAATTTATATAATGGACTTTAAGTTGGTTAGTAAAAATAATATGGGAGTTGTTATGACACTAATTCTTGTCATTTTATTGAGTCAATCACGTTTTTTTGATTTCTTAATAGATACGGCTTTAGGAAGAATGGTTCTTTTAGTCTTTATAATTTTTATTGCTTACACAAATAAAATTTTAGGGTTAGTTGCTGTGTTATTTGTTATTATTGCATTTAACAATAATGATATGAATATGGTACATAGCTATAATTATTACGAAGGATTTGATGTTTCAGGAAATTCTGTTGATGCTTCAGGAAATGCCTTAAGAGGAACCATTCAAAATGCAATTAAGACTAAACTACAATCAGCTCAACAAGATATGTCAGGTAATATGATGAATTCATCTACAACAGCTACTACAACATCTAGTTCAATTTCTGGAACTGAATCATTTAAAGGACGTGAAGGTTTTTGTATGACTGATAGGGAATCAAATATGTTGAGAGGTAAGCAATCAAATGCTGTTCCTGTTTTTAACAATTTAAGGGAGCAATCAGATGATGTAAGTCCTTCTGATAAATCGGTTTTTACAAGTGATTATGCTTCATTTTAAAAAGGTATCGTTCATTTAAATATTAGAATTATATATGAATAGAATAATATATAATTCACTTTTAATACTTTTTGTAATAATAATGATAAGTTGTGCATTTGCTAAAAATAATTATAAGGAAACTTTTATACCAAAAATAGTAAAGGAAACATATAGACCAATAGAGAGAAATATAAGAAGAACATATGAGGGATTTTATGACAAAACATCAACCGATATTTCGAATCTTTTTAGAAAATTTGGCATATTATAGAAAAATATAATAATATGATATTTTAGTATAATGTCAACAAGTCAACCGCCTCAATCGCAACAACCTCAACCACAAATAAATGTTCAACCTATTCAACAAGGAGGTAAAACAAATATATTTACACCATTATTTAATACCATATCATATGCTAATCATCATATAATGTATTTAAATAATAGTAAATTTTTTGCTGGTGTTGTAATGATTCTTCTTAACGTTGGTTCAAAATTTATACAAATACAGTTTAGTAAATCGACAGAGGAGTATATGAAATATTCAGTAAGTAAACAACTTTTAGTATTCTCAATGGCATGGATGGGTACTCGTGATATCTATACTGCGTTAGGTTTAACAGCAGTGTTTACTATTCTCTCTGATTATCTATTCAATGAGGAATGTTCATTATGTATTGTTCCTCATAAATATAGAGTATTGCATAAGTTGTTAGATACAAATGAAGATGGAAATGTTACAGAGCCTGAGTTGGCAGCCGCAATAGCTGTTTTGGAGAAGGCAAAGAGAGAAAAACAGAGAAAAGCCCAAAAGGACGCTTATTCTAAGTTTGATTTTGAGAGATTTTCAAATGGAAATTAAATATATATTTAAACTACTTAAAGCCTTTAAGTATTTAAATTAAATATATATTATAAAAGAATTTAGATATAAAAATGTTATCATTTTTCTGGTAACATTACTTTTTACCAAATTGTTGCAAAATTTCAAGCAACTTTTGCTGACCCTCTTTTGTTCTCATATCAATGTTATTTTGTTTTATTACCTCTTCAAGTAATTTTACCTTTTCTTTGTCACCAATTTTCTTTTTTAATTCGTCTGGTAATCTATTTTTTTTGGTTTTCGATTTGTCTGCTTTTATTTTCTCTATTCTATATTTGTCTTGCTCATTCATTTGTTTTCTAGTTTGTGCTTTCTGCTTCTTATATTCCTCTTTTTGTTTTAAATGTTCTTTGTACCAATCTTGTTTCATTAATTCTTCTTGTCTTTTTCGTTTATGTTCTTCAACTTTTTCGTGTAATAATCCAGTTTTTAAAATATCTAAATTTTTAATTTTATCTTTACTTATGTCTTCAGGTGAATCAAAAACTGGGTCTGAAGTTACTCTTCCAACTCTTTTATACTCTTCAAAATTTTGCAATATTCTTTTTTTATAATATGCTTTCTGTACCTGTTTATTACTATACGAACCTCTTCTCATTTGTATTTGTTCTTCTTTAGTTTTTCCTTTAGTTAAATCTCTATACTCTTTCATTGCCTTTTTTAATTCTTTTTTCAAATCAAAGTCTGGATTCATAGAAATATACATTTCTAAATCTACTAATACTCTTAAAACATCGGATACAACTACATTTTGCATAGTTAATGGGTTAGCAATTAACTCAGGCACTGATAGTTTGCGTTTAAAAAAAATGGATAAATAAACATCAACTTTCTGGATTATAAATCCAGCATAGCCTCTAATTACACGTTTCAGATAGTTTGGACCAGATTCTTTTGTAGTTAAATAGTTATAAACATTATCCAATAACTCAGAACTTGATAATTCTTGATTTCTTAAACATAATTCTGCAAAAAATATACTCCATGCAGCGCAATACCCACTTGGTTCAAATTTGGCTTTTTTTTTCAATGTACTTTGTCCCTCTAAATCCTGTAATCCACTTATATAAGGACATACTTCAGAAGCATCTACATATTTTACTTCTGGTAAATCTTCTTTTTTTAATTCTCTATTTAAAATTTGCACAAAAAATGATAATACTCTTTTTGATGAAAGTTGTAATTTTTCATTTCCTACAAACTCACCACCATGTGGTTCAAAATGTTCTAATTCTCTTCTATTCATCCTTAGAATTAACATATTTGCATGACCAGAATTTCCTCTAGTATATCCTAATGGTATTATTATTGTATTCTCTCCGCGTTTTACACAATTAGCTAAAACAATTGATATTGTAGCAAATTGCTCTCTTAATTCATTTTCATCAGCTTTTGAATAATTTGCTTTTAAGGGAACTGTTAGTCCTAATGGTCTGCTACTCCAATCTTTTTTTACTCCTGATTTTGCAAAGCATTTTGATTTATATTTATTTAATAAATATAACATTGAAAGAGTCTCAACAAAACCTGCTCCAGCAAATGTATATATTGTTTCACCTTTTTCTTCTAAATCATCTAGATATTTTGCTACACTAGGTTTCACTTTTAATGGTTCTGGCAAATTTATATCTTTTATATCTGTCATATAATAGATATAGAAATTAGTATCTTCTACGTGTTATTCTATTTTGTCTTCCACCTACATTCTTTTTTGTTTGCGTAGTTTTATAAACTGGAGGAATAACATAAGGACGACCCGTAAATTCTGCAAAAGCCTTTCTAATTGAATTATATTTTGAATTACATTTTGATTCATTGATTTGTTGAGGAGTTAAAGATGTTCCTGGATGTAATTCCATATCAATTACTATTTCATATGCTAGTTTTGAAATGTCACGATTGTCTGGAGTTTTTGTTATATTCCCTTGATATCTATATGGAGGATAACCATAAGGCGGATAACCATATGGAGGATAACCATAAGGCGGATTACCATAAGGAGGATTATCATATGGAGGATTACCACCTCTAACTACCATTGCATTACCTTCCTCATCCTCAACGTCTTCTACTAAATAATTTTCAAAATAGTCTACAACTGAACGGTTAGGAGGTATCATATTAAAAATATTATTAAATCTATTTATAAATCTATCATTATGCTCAAATATAATCCTAGTAACACTTCCATTTACATAATTCATAAGTCTTTCATATACAAAGTTTCTTCTTATTTGTTCATTATCTAGTTTTATATAACTAGAACCATATAAAAGTAATAACATATGAAATGGTGGTGGAAACTGACTTGTTGTGTCAAATATTGTAAAATAAGTGTTTTTGATAGTATAACGTCTTTGAGCTTCATTTGCTTGAATATTAACTTGGCTTTTATAAATAAACACTATTAATTGATAAAGCAAATCATCTTTATATAAAAATATAATTTTATTTGAACAATTTAATATTCGTTCATCTGTATAATTTACTATTGTTTTATATTTAATTTCATTATCTATACCCCTATATTTTTCAATTGGAATTATATTAATTTGTAATAAACCACATATTGCTTGAATTGCAAATTTATCCCCCCTGTAATATTTGCTTTTAATATAACGCTCTATTTGATTTGGCATTAAAACACTAAATGGATTTTCGTCATCGTCAACTGAAAGTGGCTTACGACCTGGATTATGTACAAAAAAATTGTCATTTCTAATATAAATTTGATTTAATGTATTAACATAAATTTCATCAGTAGCATTTTGTACATTTATAGTTTCTCTGAACATTGTATTCAAGTAATTTGCTTTAAACCTACCAAGAGCAATTAAATCTGCTTTTTGTTCAGGAGTAAGATTAGTATAATATGTCCATACTATATCTCTCAATAGGTCTGGTGTGAATAATTGTGTTCTTCCATATAAATTGCGAAATGTAATTTTAGTTGCGGGATTCTCATAATTATATATATTTATACCTTGAGAAACTGCTGAAAAGAAACTATTCCCGTTTTGAAGTGGGTCTGAAATATCTTCAATAGCGGGCAATGGATTTAACAATACACATTGTTTACATAAATTTTCATACATAACACCTAACGTTCGTCCTCTTCCAGCAATTTGGCTTTGTGGCTGGGTAACTAATCTATAAAAATATTTTATCCTATTTTGTATGGCAGTTTCTCTTCCTGCTCTTTCTGCATTTTCTCTCTCTATATTGTTATCTGCTAAGTTTTGATATATGGTATTTACTACATTAGTAAAATTAGGTTCTGTAAAAAAATTTATAAATCTATGTCTTGTCCAGTAGCCCGGACCATCACGTCTAGGTATATTTATATTTAATCCACGAATATAGTTATCTAATACTTCTTGTTCTCTAGGATTTACACCTTCAAACCTTTCTTCATTAGCATCATTACCTAACAAAATTACATTCCGCGGTGGTACACGTGGACGAGGTATGTCTATTTGTTGCTCTTCGTTATCGGGTAATGCTACCTGTTGATCTATATTATTAGGCGGTACTTGATTGTTTTGCGGGACTGCTGGTGGAACTACTGGTGGAACTGCTGGTGGAACTACTGGTGGAACTACTGGTGGAGCTGCTGGTGGAGCTGCTGGAGGAACTGCTGGAGGTGCTGCTGGTGGAGCTGCTGGAGGTGCTGCTGGAGGTGCTGCTGGAGGTCCACGTGCAACAGGAGGACCGTTGTAATTATTACCAACTGTAACACTTTCAGGTAATTCATCTAATTGTTGTTCACCACTTATCATCTCTTCTCTAACTAATTGATTATATAAGTATGGATTAGTTATTTTATTTAAATCTATTTCTGCTTTCTTGTGTTTTAAGTCTAACTTCCAATCACCTGATGACCATTGAACATCTCCTATAGCATAAGGATTTTTTCCTATGTAAATAACAGAATTTACTGGAAATATTGTATCCAATGTTACTTTAATATTATTATCAACATAACCTGCTCTCGTTGCATACGTTAAATTTTTTGCCGGAGTTCCTCCATTATAATTTAATAATGAATGAAATAAACCTTTATTAAAAAATTGTTTTACTCTATATTCATCAGGTATTTTGCTAATTTTAGATTTGTCTAATTTAATTAAAGGATCAAATTGTACTCCTTTTGAATCACTATCTTTAATAGTCATTGATGGTTTATATTGAATTTTTTGAAAACCAGGAATGCTAGTTCTTATTGTTATATTCAGTTGGTCTGGAATTATATTTGAAGTTGGTTTTGGAGTTTTAGTAGGTTCAGTTGGTAACACATTTCTGTTTCTATTTTCTTGAGGTTCTCTTGCATTAGGCTGTTGTTCTCCTCTTGCTCTGTTTGCCCTTTCTCGTTCTCTTCTTTCTCTTTCTCTTGCTTCTGCTTCTGCAAATGGTCTAACCATGTTTACTGGTCTTGGTTCTGCATTTGCATTCATTTCTTGTTCTACTCTCGCTCTTTCTTCTCTTTCTCTTTCCATTTCTTCTCTTTCTCTTGCTCTTCTTGCTCTTTCTTCTCTTTCTCTTGCTTCTGCTTCTGCAAACGGTCTAACCATATTTACTCGTGGGGGTTCTGCATTTGCATCTGGTTGTTGTCCTATCGCTCTTCTTCCTCTTCCTTGTGGTTCTACTAATTCGATATCTTGTGGTGGATTATTCATTACTAATATATTGTTATATAATTATATATAAAAAAATTGAATACTTTTATTGCACACTAAATAAATTAATATAAAACAACAATGTCATTGCTTCTCAAGATTAACGATTTAATTGAAGGTGAAGTTATTAAGAGACCTTCAAAGCATATAAAAACTCCATATGTAGCAGATATACAAATTTGTTCCGATAGTAACATGATATTAGGTCATACTGCATCACTTGGGTGTTGTGGATTAGCTGATGTAGGTGCGCATGTTCTGATGGCTCCTGTTCCTAAAAGTAAAAATAATACAAATTCTGATAAACTTCATTGTGAATACAGAGTTTATTTATCTGTTATTAGAGAGAAAAACACTGAGATGATAGTTGGAATATTTCCTAAGCTTGCAGAAGACCTTACTGAATCTGCTCTTAAAAATAATCTACTAAATCGCTTGTGTAATGTAAAAACATATAAAAAGGAAACCAAAATTTACGTGCCTGGTTTAGTTGACTCGCGGTTTGACTTCTCAGGAATTGATGAAAATGGTGTGCCATTTATTATGGAAGTCAAAAATGTCCCTCTCGCTGATTATGAAGATGTTACCGCAAAAGACAGGAAAAAAATGTCTTTCGATGATAGAGATATAAATTCGAAGGTTGCTTATTTTCCTGACGGTTACCGAAAAAAAAGCACTGACCCGGTTAGTCCTCGTGCATTAAAACATATTAATGAGCTTGCACTGATTAAACGTATGTCTAAAACTCGTTGTATTATGTGTTATGTAATACAACGAACTGATATAAACCGATTTCAACCATCTATTATTGACCCTGAATATAGGGAAGCTTTTGTTCAAGCTGTTAAATCTGGAGTAGAAATTATCACAATGGTAGTTCAATGGACACGTGAAGGTGAAGCCTACTTTGTCAAAGATGATTTACAAATTAGCATCTAAAACTGTGAAATTATCAATTTTGTATTCTCATCGATACCATTTATTATGGTTTCTAAAGATTTTACATTATTTTCAGCATCATCATTATCTAATAAAAATGTAATTAAATCTAACACTACTTTTATTTTTGCATCAGTCCATTGATTAGCTAATAAATCACAAACAGATTGAGTATAATAACATGTAAAGCTGTCCTTGATAAACATATTTTCATTATAAACTTCTTGTATATGATTTGTTAGAAGAGCATAATAATAATTCAGAGTTAGTGTTATAATTGAACAACTTTTATATGTTTCGATTAATTTTTTCAATCCATTTTGAGCACAAACAAATAATTTTTTAATTCTTGGGGTTTTACTTGAAAATGTTTTAGAGAGAAAATGTATACAAGCTACATTTAAAGGATTAAATATAAATTGCAAATCTGTTTTATTTGTTTTATAAAACATTCTACTAATTGATTGAAATGGCCCTGGTTCTTGAAAATAAATGACATTATTATGAATTAATAGTTTTGTTCCTATTGGTTTATTACTCAAAATTGCTAGTTTTATTATTACTGATAATGGGTCTAAAATATATGATTTAATATTTATTTTAGTGTTATCATCCGGGATGGAAGTCGTAGTATTCATTATATATGTAGTAAAAAATGTTTTAAATTATTTACTACATATAATTAGTTTATTTTTTAATTGTTTTTAAAAATTCATCAACTAACTCATTAGGAATTTTATCGAAGCTTACGAGTTTTTCGTTTAATTCATATTGTGCATAATATGTTGGATTATTATTCATTTTCTTTTTCAAGAATTCTTCATCTTCGATACATTTTTGAGCTGTTTTTAGACCACATTTTGGGAATACAGATGGTATGTTATCACTTGTATCACCCATAAGAATCTTAATTTTTAAGTCATCTTCTGCATTTCCTGTAGCGGTTTTACCTTCTGCTAGATTTTTATATGTCAGCGTAAATAGAGTTACATTATCTGCGTTTAATTGTAAATAATCACGGTCGCTGGTGATAATGTATATGCGACAATCCGGATATTTATTTGTTAGATATTTAACTGATAAGGCAATACAATCGTCAGCTTCTAAACGCGGATGTTTAAGAATCGCTTTAGCGCCTCCTTGTATAAATAAATCCTCTTCATATGCCATTTTGAAGAAAGGACCGCCCATAAATCCATCTTCAGGTCCATTCGCGCGATTTGCCTTATAATCTTTGAACAAATCATTACGCCAAATATGCTCTCGTTTACAATCTTTTCCTACAATTAATATCGGTTTAATAGGTTCCTTATGAATTTTAAGTTTTTTAGGTATTTGCTCCAGATTCTCAACAAATGTTTTTCTAAATTTTTCGACAAATTTTTCATTTTGGAACGGGTCGTCTAGTTGTTCATCTGGATAAGCATTTCGCCACCATTGTTGTAGTGCAAAGTATCTATAAAAGCAATAGTAACTTCCGTCTACAAATATAAAAGTTGGGTTCATGATTGATGATTCGAATGCGTCAATGTCCATTTATATTATTGATAATTAGTATTTAATTAGTTTCAATTTTAAATTTAATTAATTAAATGTTGATTATTTTAAACTCTCTTATTTAAAATAACTTGTTGATAATAATCGCTACAAATGGAAAGATTAAACATCACACTATTTAATTCATGAGAATATTCAACTGATGAACGCGATTCATGGCAAGCAGAATTGACAAAATGTATATGTAGGTGATATGTAGATGGCTCATAATGAAAAAACATTTTCAAGTAGTGTTCATCTAAACCGTATTTATTTTTAATAACTTCAGTTGTTTTTCTCTTCATATGTTCTAGTAGTAAAATATGCGAAGAATTTAGCGACCGAATGCAACGTAGTGACACGTCGGTTGGCATGCAAAGAATGTGTAATTTATCGACATTTTTGCCGTCCCACATATAAGTAGGAATTATAACACAAAATTCATCCCTATATAAAACAGAATCTTGTTCAGAGGTTCCGTCAATGATATTGTAAATCCATTGGTCCTTTTTAGGGTCTCTCTTTGCAATATATCTAAGATAGTCTTCATATGATTCTCGAACAATTCTCTTTTCCGAACGTCGCATAAGGTTTACGTCATTACATATAATTAGTTCGCCATCAATTAATGCTGTAGCATCATACTTCTCATAAATGTCATTTTTTAGCGTCATTTTATTTTTGACTATGCTGTCAACATTGGTTAGCCGTGAAGGTAAAAACTTGTAATTAACATTATCAATAGTCACTTGCATTATGTAGGGGGTAAATTAACTAGTGAATTATATTTAAGTTTATTTAATATATATTATAAAAGTATTTAAAGAACAAAACACTACATTCTGAAGGGAATTTCTTTAAATCATTGAAAAAATGGGTCAAAAAACTTTACTACATATGAAGGAAAATTCTTTCTTTTTGAAAATGCAAAAGTTTTTTGATTTTTAAAATTGGACAAAAATAAATGTCCAAAAAAATATTTCAAAAACACTCTTACTGACAAAAAATTTTGACTTGATAAAAAAATTTTATCGTCACAAATTAAACGAAAAAAAATTATTTTTATTACGATATTTTTTTATAAAAAACTTAAAGATATTTTCTTTAGGAATATAAATGGAATCGAATGGAATAATGGAATCGAATAAATCGAGCCGTATTTTTGTATGTGAATTATGTGATTATAAATGCTCATATAATTGTGATTGGATAAAACATACGACTACTAGTAAACATTTGTCCAATGTCAAAATGGAACAAAATGGAATCGAGGAATCGAAATTGTCGAAAAAATCGAGTCAATATTTATGTGAGTGTGGAAGGTCATATTCTACCAAATCTAATCTAGGAAAACATAAAAAGAAGTGTGATGGTCTAACAAAAAATAAGACTGACTTGACAGAAAATGAACAAAAAATGGACGTTTATGACCTTGTTAAGTACTTAATGAAAGAAAATAGCGAATTAAAAACACTTTTGGTCGACCAAACTAATAAATTAAGCGATGTTACATTAGAGCTCGTCAAAAATGGCATCAATAATACGACAAATAATAACAATAGTACTAACCATACCAACTCACACAATAAAGCATTTAATTTAAATTTCTTTTTAAACGAAACATGTAAAAATGCTATGAATATAACAGATTTTGTTGACTCGATTAAGCTACAGTTATCTGATTTTATAAATATAGGTGAAACTGGGTTTGTAGAAGGTATTTCCAGCATTATAGTAAAAAACTTAAATTCACTAGATGAAACCATAAGACCTATTCATTGTACTGACCAAAAAAGGGAGACCTTTTATGTAAAGGATGAAAATAAGTGGGAAAAAGAAGATGAAGATAAAAAGAAGATTAAAAAATTAATAAAAAACGTGGCGTTTAAAAATGAAAATTTGATGAAGACGTATAAAGAAAAATACCCAGATTACAATGATTCGGAATCATGTCGCTCTGACCAATATAGTAAAATGGTAATTGAAGCAATGGACTGTAAAGAAGAAAGTAGAGAGAAAATAATAAAAAATATATCAAAGGCAACTACTATTAAAAAATAAATAAGTTATTTAACATTAATTAATTTATTTATTATAATAAATGAGTGAAGTGGATATTTTATATTCAAAAGATGGATTTACGTTTGCAAAAAATAGCAAAAATAATTATAGTCTAACGTTTCAAATGGAGAATAAATCAATTATTCTCTCTAAAATAATAGACTTTAGTTTAGTTAAATTAATTTATGATTTGAATGGCGATATTTATGAAAAGGTTAATTTACAAAAGTTAGACGATAATCAAGCCATAATGAATCTATTAATGAAACATTTATTTGAAGACCTTGGTTTACCACAACGATTTTCTTATGTTCATATGATAAAACAAGTCGAAGAAAATAAAATCACATTTACATCACAATCAATTTACTCTGAACGACCTGAAGGAATGCCTGAAGATGCAGAACAGATGCCTATAAAAAATATGATTTGTGAATGCAATATTATTACGGCACATCGTATAGGTTTTTGTTGTAATATCATATTTGAAGACTATATGACAGTACCTCAATTTGCCGAAAAGATGGTTGGATTAATATTATTTAAAATATTTAATCGCGTAAAACAATTTATAGAAAACGTGCGAATGTAATAAAATGTTCAAAAATACATTAAAGAATATTTTATTTTTATTGAATGTTGGATTTATATTTGGAACTGAATATCTAATCTATTGTATGTTCAATGATTATTCGTTTTTCATTGACCGTTTGACAATGAGATTAGCATCTATCAATATATTATATGTAAAAGTCTTCCAAGCATTTGCACTTAATAATAGCTTAATAGAT
>Ga0129333_10000624_pt1 | contig 29946 bp, 41 predicted proteins | sample CPB6_08_DNA_FD_94474 | JGI IMG/M metagenome (GOLD analysis project Ga0129333, IMG submission 94474) | Freshwater to marine salinity gradient microbial communities from Chesapeake Bay, USA - CPBay_Sum_0.6_0.8_DNA | ecosystem: Environmental > Aquatic > Marine > Coastal | place: USA: Chesapeake... | reverse complement strand
TTTGACCTCGACGTTGACTCCAACGGTCGTTGGTCGGTTGAGAAGTTCAAAGGTCTTCTCTTCCAGATTGAGCGTGACGCTAACGCTATCGCCCAAGAGACTCGTAGAGGCAAGGGTAACTTCCTCATCTGCTCTGCTGACGTAGCATCTGCTCTCGCCATGGCTGGTGTTCTTGATTACACCTCTGGTCTAAACGGTGCTGGTGGTCCTTCCATCGGTCAGGTTGATGACACTGGCAATCTTTCGGTTGGCACCATCAACGGCAGAATCAAGGTCTTCGTTGATCCTTATGCTGCTAACCTAAGCGACAAGCACTACTATGTGATCGGTTATAAGGGTACTTCACCTTATGACGCTGGTCTCTTCTATTGCCCATACGTTCCCCTCCAGATGGTTCGTTCGATCGATCCTAACACCTTCCAGCCTAAGATTGGCTTCAAGACTCGTTACGGCATGGTATCCAACCCATTCGTTACAACCAACGGTCTGTACAACGGAACCCCTGACGGTGAGGCTCTTACCGCCAATGCTAACATGTACTACAGAAGAGTACAGGTTACCAACCTCATGTGATTTTATTCACAAAACAACACACGGGGGACTTCGGTCCCCCTTTTTTTATAGATAGTAGGTACAATTACACATTACAATGGCAAGCGGAAAAGTGAGTAAAATTGATATTCAAACAAGAGTTTACAAGATGAAGAATGAACTCTACAATGGTACGCACTATGCTAAGAGTGGTGACTGGCACGACGGTGCTCACGATGCTCTTAACAGAATTCTAGAAATGCTAAAAGAATATTCTCAATGATTACAGAAGAAGATCTAAAAGAATTACACGAAAAAGTTCTAGAACAAAAGATGATAGAACTATTCGAAGAACCATCTACTTACGAAGACGAAGAAGATGATTAATCCCTACCATCGCTCCGATTGGAGAAAAAGCGACGAAAGGTTTCAACAAAGACAGTTCTTAATGAGTGCATTTATTAGAAGTGGAAAAACTATATACTCGGATGTATATGAGTTCTGTGACCATGCTATCAGTCAAGGATATGGAGAAACTTTAAAAACTTTAGATCTCAAAGAAGTGGATCCTTGGTTGATGAGAATGTACGAGGAGTGGAAGAATCATACTAAATAATTATTGCTTGGGAAGTTGACATGCCTGCTGAATGGTATAAGAAACAAATTAGTAATAGAAATTATTTGATTCCACTTGGGTTTAAATTAGAACTAGAACTTTTTAGTGGAGTTGATTTCTTTTGTCAGCGAGTAAATCTTCCAGACATCTCAATGCCTTTTACTGAAGTTCCTACTAGATTTCGTTCATTTCCAATTGTAGCTGGTGGTGGAGTAACCTACGGAGATTTCAATGTTTCTTTCATTGTTGATGAAGAGTTAATTAATTGGAAATCTATTTACAATTGGATTAGAACCAATGGTGTTTCTGAGCAGCATATGCCAACAGAAGAACCACAGACAAGTGCTGCTAGGTTAATGATTTATTCTTCAAATTACAACCTCAACCACGTGGTTGCATTTGATAATATATTTCCAATTTCTTTAACTGAAATGTCTTTTGACGCTACAGCAAACAATGTAGAGTACTTTACAGCTAATGTCACTTTCAAGTATACTGGTTATACTATTCTAGATCCAGAAGGTGCTTGATGAAATTTGAACAACTACATCATAAATTTGAAAAAATTAAAGAAGAATGGAAAGAAGATAGTAACGTAGATTTTGAGTTTAAGAACAAACAATATACAGCTGATTTAGGAAAGATCTCAATGGAGATCCCTTTTCAGCATAATAAATACTTAAACCATTATACCGATCTTTCACAAATTAAAACCAGTCTGGAATTCGAAGTCCGTAAACTGGTCCGAGAGAAAAGAGAATATTACAGCGGGGAGGCAGACGCTAAAGTATACGCTGAAAACCCTTTCGGTTCTAGTATCAAAACCGCCGACAAAATGAAAGTTTATCTTGAGTCGGACGAAGACATCATTAATCAAGAAGCTAAGATTAAATATATTGATCAGATGCTTTTCTTTTTAGACAATGTTTTAAAGATGATTTCACAAAGAAATTATCACGTGAAGAACGCTATTGAATGGGAGAAGTTTATTAATGGAAACTAATGTCCCTGATTACTGTCAAGAAAAAGAATGAGGTTTATCTGACACTCAATTCAGAACCTCATGTACATCGTGAACTTGCTGATTACTTTTCTTTTGAATTACCAGAGGCAAAGTTTTTAAAAAGACAACCACGTTTTAAATATTGGGATGGTACGATTCACCTGTATTCTCCAGGTACGGGTGAATTGTATGGCGGATTACTTCCCCATTTAAAAGAGTGGTGTGCTGAAAGAAAATATAAATTGTCATACGAATCTAATGATTGGTATGGTGATGTGGAAGTTGAAAACAAGTTTGTATCTAGACTTGGTGTTGAACATTTTATGGATAAAATTTCCAAGTACAAGCCTAGAGATTATCAATACAAAACAGTTTACAACGCTTTGAAGAATGATCGTGGGTTATTTCTTTCTCCCACTGGTTCTGGTAAATCGTTAATGATCTATAGTATTGTTAGGTATTATGTAGCTAATGGTAAAAAAATTCTACTTGTTGTTCCGACAACATCTTTAGTAGAACAGATGCTAAAAGATTTTAAAGATTATGGATGGGATGCCGATAAACATTGCCACACCATTTATTCTGGTAAAGATAAAGATACTGATAAGCTCGTTGTAATTTCCACATGGCAATCCATTTATAAATTTCCCAAAAGATATTTTGATGATATTGACTGTGTAATCGGAGATGAAGCTCACCTGTTTAAATCTAAGTCATTGACTGGTATCATGACCAAATTACATAATGCAAAATATAGATTTGGATTTACAGGAACCCTGGATGGAAGCAAAACTCACAAATGGGTTCTAGAAGGTCTCTTCGGAGCATGTGAAAAAGTAACAAGAACTGATGATCTTATCAAGCAAGGACATCTTTCCAACTTTAGGATTAAAGTATTATTATGTAAACATGATTACCAATACTTTGAAGATTATCACGCTGAGATGGAATATATTGTAGCACACCAAAAGCGCAATAACTTGATTAAGAATTTAGTTAGAGATTTGGATGGCAATACTCTGGTACTATTCAATTATGTAGAAAAGCATGGTGAGCCTCTTTATGATCTAATAAATAACTCTATGCCAGATCGACAAATATTTTTTGTTCATGGTGGCACTGATGTAGAAGATAGAGAAGAAGTTCGTCAAATTACTGAAAGTGAAAACAATGCTGTGATCATTGCTTCATACGGTACTTTCTCTACAGGCATCAATATCAAACGTTTACATAATATTATATTTGCTTCACCTAGTAAATCACGAGTTCGTAATCTACAATCCATCGGGCGTGTACTAAGAAAGGGTGAAGGTAAAGAAATAGCAACTCTTTATGATATCGCTGATGATATCTCCTCTAAGTCTAGACAAAATTATACTCTCAATCATTTAGCTGAAAGAATAAAGATCTACCAAGAGGAAAATTTTAAATATGAAATAGTAAAAATTAATTTAAATTAATATGGAAGAAGAATTTTATTCAACAATAAAATTAATTACTGGCGAAGAAATTATTTCTAAAGTTTCTTATGTTGAAGAAGATGATGTTCTCTTTTTAGATAACCCTATGAAAGTGGAGCCAATTAAACAAAAGAAAAACGGTTCTAATATAGAAGGATTTTATTTAACAGATTGGATATATGCAACATATGACAAATCATTTATATTACCAATGTCTAGTGTTTTAACTATGTCTGAGTTAAATCCAAAAATTGAAAGGTACTATTTAAAAATGGTTAACGAAGAAGATGATTCTTATGAAGAACCTGGAAGAGTACCGTTACATGAGTTAAAAGGAAGAACAGGTTATCTAGGATCAATACAAGAAACTAAAAAAGCTTTAGAAGATATATTTAAAAGAAGCTAAGTAGCTATATCTCTCATCAACCCTGGACAGAGTTATTCTACTAAGTTTCTGAGGTTCTGTCAAGCTTGACAACGGGATCGTTATCGGATATACTATCTTCAAGTAAGCAAACCAAAACATGTATGGCAAAAAAAGATCCAGAGTACTATGTTAATAACAAAGAATTTCTAGAAGCAATTATAGAATTCAGAAGAAAAATTAAGAAAGCAGAAAAGGAAGGTAAACGTCCTCCTGTGATTCCTCGGTACATTGGAGATTGCTTTTTAAAAATTGCTAATCATTTGTCATACAAACCAAACTTCGTCAATTATACTTTTAGAGAAGATATGATTTCGGACGGAGTAGAAAATTGTGTACAATACATTAATAACTTTGATCCAGAAAAATCAAAGAATCCGTTTGCTTACTTCACACAAATTATTTACTACGCTTTCCTTCGTAGGATTCAAAAAGAAAAACGTCAATCAGACATTAAAAACAAAATCCTAGAAAGATCTGGTTTCGACCACGTTATGCACACTGACAACTATGGCAATGACATGAACTCAAGCTATTCTGATATGGGTAGCATTAAAGAAAATATTGAAATCAGAATGAACCGATGAGTAATGAAGAAGACTTTTGGATTGATGATTGTTTCCGAGTGTATCATCAACGATGGGGAACTTGGACTAGCTTCGATAAAGAAGGCAAGGGACTTGTTACCGCCCTCACCAAGGAATCTTGTATCAGTGGTACACGCTTCTACCTTAAAGGTAAACAGGAAGGATGGGAATCCGATGTACGTACATATGATGGAACTGTTGGAGGGAAACTGTGACCGTAGCTTTAATTACTGATCAACACCTAGATGGTAGAAAGGGAAACCTAGCATTCTGGGAATATTTTAAAAAGTTTTATGATGAAATCTTTTTTCCAACGCTGGAAAGACAGGGGATCAAGACAATCATTGATCTTGGCGATACGTTTGACAACCGCAAAAGCATTGATTTTAATGTGTGGGGTAGGATTCGTCGGGATTATTTTGATCGTCTCCATGATATGGGTATCACTGTACACATGATTCTTGGTAATCATTGTGTGTACTATAAGAATACAAATCGTGTTAATTCACCAGAACTTCTTCTTTCTGACTATGAAAATATTCATGTCTATTCTAATGTCACTACAACTTACATTGAGGATACTCCAATTTGTTTCATCCCCTGGATCAACAAAGAAAATCAAGAAGAAACCTTTGAACATCTTGAGAGCACGAATGCCGAAATCGTCATGGGACATCTCGAACTCGATGGGTTTGAAGTAACTCCAGGATTGAAAATGGAACATGGGATGGATCCCAAACTATTTTCTAAATTTAAACAAGTATTTTCTGGACACTATCATCACAAATCAAAAAGGGGTAATGTTACCTATCTTGGTAATCCATATCAAATGTATTGGAATGATTACAAAGATGAAAGAGGATTTCATTTGTATGATCCACCAACTAACAAATTGAAGAGAGTAAAAAATCCTTTTGAAATATTTCAAAAAGTTTACTATAATGATGTTCTAAATTCTGAGCATATTATTGACGAATCTTTCTCTAACAGCTTTGTTAAAGTCGTTGTTGAAGAGAAAAGAGACTATCAACAGTTTGAAAAATTACTGGATGATCTTTACAACATTGGTGCTCATGATGTAAAAATTGTGGAAACTCTAGTTGACTTAGAAGGTCAGGAAGATCTAGATCTTGAAGTTAAGGATACAATGACACTTCTTAATGAGTATGTTGAGGAGATGGATATCCAAGTAGACAAAACCGAACTTAAGAAGTTGATGAGAACCCTATATATTGAAAGCTGTGAAGTAGCATGATGTTTATCCTCACACTCAAAAATAGACCAGATGGAGTGTTTTCTATTCTTACAGATGATGGAGAACAGGTTATTCCTATTTTTGAGTGTGAGGATGATGCTGACAGATATTATGGTATGATGTCAGATGATGTACGAAATCCTCCATTACAAATTGTTGAGATTGATAGGGAAATGATTGTGGGGGCATGTGAAGAGCGTTATCATAAGTATGCTATAATAACCAAAGACGATTTTTTGATACCACCGAAAGATTTGGCATGATTACATTTAAAAAAATTCGATGGAAGAATTTCCTTTCGACTGGAAATACTTTTACCGAAGTTGATTTGACATCTCACAAAACCAATTTGATTGTTGGTACAAACGGAGCAGGTAAGAGCACTATTTTAGATGCCCTTACCTTTTCTTTGTTTGGGAAACCATTTCGTAAAATTAATAAGCCTATGCTTGTTAATAGTGTCAATGAAAAAGATTGTATTACTGAGATTGAATTTTCTATTGGTAAATCTGATTATCAAGTAATTCGTGGCATCAAACCAAATAAGTTTGAAATTTACTGTAACGGTCAACTGTGGAATCAAGAGTCTACAGTAGTAGATCAGCAGAAGAACTTTGAGCAAAATGTTCTCAAGATGAACTATAAGTCTTTCACACAGATTGTAGTTCTGGGATCATCTACTTTTGTTCCTTTCATGAGACTGCCATTAGCTCAACGTCGGGAGATTATCGAAGATATTTTGGATATCCAAATATTTTCTGTGATGAATACTCTTCTCAAGGATAAGGTCCGTGAAAATGGAGAAGAACTTCGTGAGCTTGAATATCAATTTGATCTTTTGAAAGATAAAATTGAATTACAAAAAAATCATCTAGAAGATCTAGATGCAAAAAACAAAGTTAATATACAAAAGAAGCAGGAAAAGACAGAAGAGTTTCTTTCTGAGATTAGAGATCATCACAATAATATTGTGGAAGATCAGATGGCAATTGATAAGATTAATGAAGAGATTGCCGACTATCAACAATCTTCAGATAAACTTAAGAAACTGAATACTTATCTAATTAAGTTAAGTTCGAAGTTACAGTCGTGCCAGAAAGAACATGAGTTTTTTGAAGGCAATACTGTATGTCCCACATGTACTCAAAATCTTTCTGATGAATTTAGAACAGACAAATTAATGTCTGGTAAAAATAAATTGGAAGAGATGACTCTTGGGTATAATGATATTCTTTCTGCAATCGGTGAAGAAGAAAAACGTTTCAATGCTTGGAACGAACTTTCTTCTAGGGTCACTACTTTAAATAATCAGATCACCCAAACTAATTTTAAGATTGATTCTTTGAGAAAATCTATTCGAGATATCGAAGAAGAAATTAAATCTTTGGAGACTGGTGGTGGTGATAAGAAAGAAGCGTTTGCTAAACTTGAGCAAATGGTGGGCGATAAAAAATCCATTAATAACGATATTACTCATCTCAAAAAAGATAAAGATCTGCTTATCACAGCATCACATCTTTTGAAAGATTCTGGGATTAAAACCAGGATTATTAAAACATATCTTCCTACGATGAACAGGATGATCAATGAGTATTTAACCAGAATGGATTTCTATGTTAACTTTGCTCTTGATGAAAACTTTGAAGAAACAATCAAATCTAGATATCGTGACATCTTTTCCTACGAATCCTTCAGTGAAGGAGAGAAAGCTCGTATTGATATCGCTCTCTTGCTTACTTGGCGCGCTATTGCTAAGCTCAAGAATAGCGTGGATACTAACCTCCTTATTTTAGATGAAATCTTTGATGGTTCTCTTGACACAGGAGGCACTAGTGAGTTAGGATGGATCTTACGTAATTTTGATGATAATACCAACGTATTTGTCATCAGTCACAAAGATAATCTTGATGGTAAGTTTGATCGTACTATCAAATTTGAAAAGGTGAAAAATTATAGCGTGTTTACTGAGTCTCAAATGGAGACTGCTTAATAAATAATTGGAGGAACCATGGCAAACAGGACATACACTCAAAAGGATGGTACACTGTGGGAGTGGGAAGAAACTCCCGAACTACTTGCTCTACTAGGTCTTACCAATGAAAGTCCCAAACTGGCAACACCACTCAAAGAAAGACCAAAAGCGTCACCTAAAACCACAGGCGTTAAGGCAGGCACGTAAAAGACGTGCCCAGTTGAAAAACCGTCTACTCCGACCCTCTGGTGACCCCAGGGGGTCTTATAGTATGAGCATCAACCGAGAAACCTATGTTCAACCAAGAGATCAAGGGCAACCTTGCCCGCCTGCTTGCTACTGAGAACCTTGTTGTTGAGCACCGTAAGGTGAATACAGCTTCTTTTGATGTTGTTCGTCGTGTACTGACGCTTCCTTTGTGGGAGAAAGCAAGTAATACTGTGTACGATCTTCTTGTGGGGCATGAAGTTGGTCATGCTCTCTATACTCCAGCTGATGACTGGATGGACGAAGAAATTCCCAAGGACTTTCTTAACGTTGTGGAAGATGCTCGTATTGAGAAACTAATGAAGCGTAAGTATCCTGGTCTTGCTCGGGATTTTTACAAAGGTTATCAAGAACTGAACGATCAAGATTTTTTTAGTATTGCTGAAGATGATCTTACCCGATATAATCTGATCGATCGTATTAATCTTCATTTCAAGATTGGTGCTTATGCCAGAATTCCATTTGAAAATAAAGAACGAAAGTTTATTACTGCTGTAGAAGCAGCAGAAACTTTTGAGGATGTCATTAATATCTGTAAAGACCTTGTTCGTTTTTTGGAAGAAAACAAAGAACAGACAGAATCTATTGAGTTGCCATCATCTCCAGAAGAAAAATCTGGTGGAGGCAATCAACAGGAACAAGTAAGCTCTCAGCAATCTTCTGATGGAGAAGATTCTGATGATCAAAATGATCAAGATTCTAAAAGTACAGAATCTAAGAATGGTGAGTCTGAACAGGGAGCACCTGACATCAATGATGCTGGTCGTCAAGGTGGAGACTATTCTGATAAAGTTTCTAAGACGCAACGTTCTTTTGATGATGCTACAGAAGAATTGAATAAGCATGATAACTGGTCACAAGAACCTGTTTATGTAGAAACTCCTGTTGTTAATCTGGATCGAGTAGTTGTAGATCATGATATCATTATGCCATATATGGCAAACCACTACAAAACTGTACAGGAAAATCATGGCAAGCATTGGGGTGATGTTTATGAAACAGTCGATGCTGCTTTTAATGATTTCAAAAAACAATCACAGAAAGAAGTAAATTATCTTGTCAAAGAATTTGAGTGTCGTAAATCGGCTGATGCTTATGCTCGATCTGGGCAATCTAGAACTGGTGTACTTGATACCACAAAACTTCATACCTACAAATATAATGAAGATCTGTTCAAGAAAATTACTATTCTCCCTGATGGTAAAAATCATGGAATGATCTTTGTTCTTGATTGGTCTGGTTCAATGAGTAGTGTCCTTCTCGATACAGTGAAGCAACTTTTGAACCTTTGTTGGTTCTGTAAAAAAGTTCAGATTCCTTTTGAGGTGTATGCTTTCACATACGAATGGTCTAATCGATTTGCTGATCCTGATTTTGATTACAGCGGAGAAAGCTATGTTCGTAGCCACGGGATGCTCTCGATTCACAAACGGTTTCATCTTCTTAATTTTCTTACCTCTCGTTCTAACAGTAAAACGTTTGAAGAATCTGTAAAAACACTTTGGAGAACTGCTTGCCATATGGATTCAAAGACGCAGAATGGATACTACCATTGTCCTGCTGGTTGTGATCTTTCTGGTACTCCTCTCAATGAAAGTTTGATTACTCTCAAAACAATTATCCCAGAATTCTTGAAAAAGAATAAACTTCAGAAACTTAGTGTTTGTATTCTTACTGATGGGGAATCTAATGGAATCACCCATGATGTTGATATGAACATCGTTCGTGGGGTGGACTATATGGGACAAAATGCTGTACACGGCAATTGTTGTCTACGTGATCGTAAGATTGGAAAGGTCTATCGTCGTTGTGACGGGCGTATGAAAGATGGCATTACGACTATTCTTGTGGAAAACTTGAAAGACAATTACCCTAATGTGAATTTTGTTGGATTCCGAATTGCTAGTGGCAATGACTTTGGATACCTTCTCAGAAATACTCAAGAGAGCTATGATTTTGATTCTGTTATGAAAAAATGGAGGAAGCAAAAGTCTTGGGAATTTAATGAGAATGTTGGATACGATTCTCTTTATGTTATCTCTCAATCATCTTTGTCATCTGATACAGAATTTAATGTAGAATCTGGTGCCAAACCTACCGAGATTAAGAAAGCATTTCGTGAAATGCTTAAGAATAAAACAGTCAATAAAAAAATCTTGACTTCCTTCGCTTCATTGGTTTCCTGACCAATTTTCAAACTGTCCACCCCACTCCAAAACGGAGTGGGACCTGCTCTATACTGATTACATCAACGAAATGAACACCATGCCCCGCAAGTCTGACGTTACCACCGAACAACTTGTAGACTATCTTTCTCGTAACTTTGGCAACGATATTAATGCTGCCATGGTTCAAGATGCTTGTGGTATTTTTGGAGTTACTTATGCTACGGGAACCAAGCGTCTTCGTGATTTCTATGTTCGTCGTGGCACCTGGAACTTGACTGTTCAGGAGAAGCTTGAGCAAACTTATCAGGCACCCGCCGCAGCACCAGCCATTCCTGTTACCGATCGGGAAGAACAAAACCTCGTTCCTGTCAAGGATGCTACTTTTGTCCCGTTCGGTAATTTTTCTGACGTGAAAAAGATTATCCAATCTGGTATTTTCTATCCTGTTTTTGTTACTGGTATGTCTGGTAACGGCAAAACCTTTAGTGTTGAACAAGCATGTGCTCAACTAAATCGAGAGCTTATTCGAGTAAACATCACGATTGAAACAGACGAAGACGATCTTATCGGTGGTTTCCGTCTCGTTGATGGCAACACAGTTTGGCATAATGGTCCTGTAATTGAAGCACTGGAACGTGGTGCCATTCTGTTGTTGGATGAGATTGATCTTGCCTCTAACAAGATCATGTGTCTTCAGTCTATTCTTGAGGGTAAAGGTGTGTTCCTTAAGAAGACTGGTCGTTATGTGAAACCTGCTGCTGGTTTCAATGTGATTGCTACTGCTAACACCAAAGGTAAAGGTAGTGATGATGGTCGTTTCATTGGCACTAACGTGTTGAATGAGGCATTCCTTGAGCGATTTGCTCTCACCTTTGAGCAAGACTATCCTACTGCTAAGACCGAGCAGAAAATCCTTGAGGGTATTTCGCTTGATCTCGATCTTAGTGATCGTGAGTTCTGTGCTAATCTTTCTAACTGGGCAGACATCATTCGTAAAACTTTTAAGGATGGTGGTATTGATGAAGTGATCTCCACTCGTCGCCTCGTTCACATCATTCGTGCCTATAAGATCTTTGGAAAACGTGACAAAGCTATTGAGGTTTGTGTCAACCGTTTTGATGAAGAAACCAAGCAAGTTTTTATCGATCTTTATGGTAAAATTGATGCCACTGTAGATTCTGATAATCAGATTCAAAATGAAGCACCTTTCTGAAGAATTCCACGGATACGTTGGAAGCATTGCCCATCTTAAAGATGGGCGGTCTGTTAAAATTGTTGGTGGTGAAGGTCTCAAACTTTATGTTCAAGCTATTGACGGAGAAGTGTTTGAGTGCTATCATGATCAATTGGAAACCATCTTTGCCGAATAACATAATGAATTGGAAGTACAACGAAGAAAACCTTTTGAATGAGGTTCGTGATTACATTGGTTCCACCTATAATCAGCACTATTCTGCTGGTGACAACAAGATTCAAACTTTAGATCTTATTGAATCTGTTGGCGACGGGGAACCATTTACACGGTCTAATGCCATAAAGTATCTGTCACGTTATGACAAAAAGGGCACAGCTCGTAGTGATATTATGAAAGCAATTCACTATTGTGTGCTACTGCTTTACTTCTCCGACAAATCTAAAAACACTGAGGAATACAATCGATGACCCAACTGACACTAGCAACTGATACCCAGCTGATTCTCAAAAATTTTTCTGGGATTAATAGTTCAATCCTTGTTAGAGAAGGTAATCAACTAAAGACAATCAGTGTCGGTGAAAATATGATTGCTCAATATGAGTGTGGAGAAATGTTCCCACAAACATTTGGCATTTATGATTTGCCCCAATTTCTTAGTGGACTTTCTCTTTTTGGTGATAGTCCTAGTCTTGTATTTGATAATAATGATTATGTAACTATCTCTGGTAATGGTAGGAAGTGTAAGTATTTCTTTTCGGACCCAGATATTACAATCAAATCAGCTCCAGATCGTGACGTTAAATTTCCTGGATCTGACATTACATTTGTAATTACTCATGGATCTTTTAAAGCACTTCTTGATGCTTCTGGTGTGTATCAACTTCCAGATTTGAAGATCTCTTCTGCTGGAAATAGTATTACTCTTTCTTTGTGTGACAAAGAGAATGATACTACTAATTCTTATGAGGAAGTAATTGATGGTAAATCAACTGGAGATTTTGAAAACTTCTATGTCAAAGTAGAAAGTCTTCGTTTGTATTATGATCTTAAAAACAATAAAAAAGAGACCCCTCTGTATGAAGTTAGTATTTCTTCTCAATTGATCTCTCAGTGGAAACATGTTAGTCTTCCTCTAACGTATTATATTGCTCTTGAACCTTGATGAATAAGAAATTTTTGTGGGTAGAAGAATATCGTCCTCATACTATCGAGGATTGTATTCTTCCAGTGAATATTAAAAAATCGTTCGAAGGCTTCCTTGCTCAGAAAGAGATCCCTAATCTTCTCTTGTGTGGTTCTGCTGGTGTGGGAAAGACCACAGTTGCCAAAGCGATATGTGATGAGATCGGGGCGTCCTACATTGTCATTAACGGTTCGGATGAGGGACGGTTTCTCGACACTGTAAGGAATAAGGTCAGGCAGTTCGCTACAACGGTCTCACTGACCTCTGGAGCCGCCCACAAGGTCGTTATCATCGATGAGGCGGACAATACCACCAACGATGTTCAACTGTCTCTCAGGACCGCTGTAGAAGAGTTCCATAGTAATTGTCGTTTCATCTTCACATGTAATTTTCCTAACAGGATTATCGATCCGCTTCATTCTAGGTGTACAGTTATCGATTTCAAAATTGATAATGATCAATCTACTCAATTGCAGGGTCAGTTCTTCAATCGACTTAAGCAAATTTTAAACGAGAATCAGATTAGTTACGAAGATAAAGTTCTGGCAAAATTAGTCAAACGATATTATCCAGACTGGAGACGTTTGATTAATGAGTGTCAACGCTTTGCCGCTTCTGGAAGTATCAGTACTGCTATTCTCACAGATGTAGCTGATGTCAATCTAGATTCTCTTTTGGTCAGTTTGAAGAACAAAGAGTTTATGGTTGTTCGTAAATGGGTTGTTGACAATATCAACAATGAACCTTCAATTGTATTTCGAAAGATCTACGATGCCTGTTATGAAAACCTTAAAGGACCTTCTATTCCAGAAGCAGTTTTGATTATTGCCAAGTATCTCCGTGATGTTGAGCATGTACCAGATCAAGAGATTAATCTTTTAGCATGTCTTACAGAAATTATGATGAGTTGTGAATTCAAATGATTAGTAAAACAGAACTAATGCACCACCGTCTTCAAGCGTGGTTGAGAGAAAACGAAAGCGATGATGTTGAATATCTTGGATATAAACCAGATATTCTTGGTGAAATGAATCACTGGTATCGTTTCGGAGATCATGAAGTAACAGTAGATTGTGTTGAAGATATTGAACTTGTTGGTGAGGTTTGAATGAAACTTTGGATGCTTGGTAATCGTCTTACAAAAGAAACTTATGAAAGAGATAGATTTTTTGAAGAAGCGGATGTGTATGGAATTGATTTTTCACTTGTCCATGCTGATGAAATTGACCTGATTGTTTCTCGTGATGACAGAAAATCGATCCGATATAAAAATGACGTGGTTAGTTTACCTGACGTTCTACTTGCTCGTACTGGGTCTGCTACTGGTCATTTTAACCTCTCAGTCTTGAGGCAGTTCGAAAGACTGAATGTTCCTACTATTCCCAATTCTGATTCGATTATTGCATCTAAAGATAAGATGTATGCCAATCAAATTTTGGCACAGGCAGGACTTCCTATTCCAAAAACACTTCTTACTCGGTTTCCAGTTAAAAGTGATTTAGTTGAGAAACAAGTAGGTTTCCCTTGTGTGTTGAAAGTTGTGACAGGATCTCATGGTGCTGGTGTCTATCTTTGCCACACTCCCAAAGAGTTTGAAGACTTGTCGGAATTGATTTCCTCGCTAGACTTCAAGAACAGTATGATTGTTCAGGAGTATGTACAGTATTCGGAGGGACGTGATCTTCGTGTTATCGTTATTGGTGGGCGTGTTGTTGGTGCTATGCTTCGCCAGAGTACCGATGGATCCTTTAAGGCAAACATCTCCAGGGGTGGTAAAGGATTAGCTTACACCGTTGACGAAAAGATGGAAATGCTGGCAATTCAAACAGCAAAGGTGTTGGATCTTGATATTGCTGGAGTTGATCTTTTGTTTCATGAAGACGGATATAGGATTTGTGAAGCAAACTCTTCTCCAGGATTTCGTGGTTTTGAAGAAGCTTTAGATATAAACATCCCCAAAAAAATCTTTGAGTATGCTAAAATGAGGTGTGGAGAATGACAGTAAAGACAACTCCCCAAAACGTAGCAGAAGCAAACGAAGCTTTGTTTCGTGCCACTATGAATCTTCCTGCTGCCGCTGCTCACTGTGGCATGACGAAGAAAGAAATGAAAATGACCTTCCTCGAATACCTTAAATATCATGACCCAGACTTTGAAATCACTAAAGACACCCCTAAGATATCCTGGGGGGAAAAGTAGAGCAGTATCTAAACTCTTCCAATATATTCCAGATCTTTCTGCTTATACAGAATTTCGTGAACCATTCTTGGGAGGTGGTTCTATGGCAATTGAAGTAACTAAGCGATATCCAAATATTCAAATTTGGGTAAACGATCTTTACAATCCTCTCTATAATTTCTGGTGTGTTCTTCGTGATCAACCACAAGAATTGTATGAGTCTATCAAAGAATATAAAGAAGAATATGGTAGTCCAGAAGCTGCTAGACAACTTTTCACTGAAATGAAGATTCAACTCAATCATGAAGAGGCAGAAGATTTCTATCGTGCTGTTGCTTTCTATATCATCAACAAGTGTAGCTTCTCTGGTTTGACTGAGAGTTCTTCCTTTTCTCCTCAGGCAAGTCTTAGTAACTTCTCCATGAACAATATTGAAAAACTTCCTGAATTTGGTGAGATGATCAAAGATTGGAAGATTACTAACTATGGTTATGATAGTCTGTTGACTGATGACAAGTCTGTATTTGTATATCTCGATCCTCCTTATGATATTAAGGATAATCTCTATGGGAACAAAGGATCAATGCACAAAGGATTTGATCACGATAAGTTTGCTTCTGAGTGTGATCGTTTTCTTTGTCCTCAACTGGTTTCATACAACAGTTCTAACCTAGTGACAGAGCGATTCCAGGGGTGGACAGTTGAAGAATTTGCACACACTTACACCATGAGGTCTGTGGGGTCCTATAATACAGATCAAGCGGGTCGTAAAGAACTCGTGCTAACCAACTACGCAACGGTACTGGCAAATGAAATGTGAAGTCAAACTCTATGTGGCAGGCAAGGTTTTTGCTGAAATTGTTGAAGCACGTAACTATGAAGATGCCCGTGAGACTGCTTTAGCACGTAATCCTAAAGCAAAAGTAGTAAGTGTAACTGCTAAATTCTAATGAATATTTTTGTAACACACCCGTTTCCTGCCGAAAGTGCTATCTGCCTTCCCGACAAACATATCGTTAAGATGCCTTTGGAATGTTGCCAAATGCTATCTATTGTTGCTTCTCCTTGGTATCATTCTTACGGAACTTTGGGAAAGGGAGACGGGTCGCCCTACAAGACAGAGAAAGGTGCCTTTCGCAACCACCCTTGTACGAAGTGGGCGGCAGACACCGTGGATAACGCCTACTGGCTTATCAAGTGGGGATTAAATTTGTGTGACGAATATCAGTTAAGATACAATAAAATTCATGCTTGTGAGAATACTTTAATCCAAGCATACTATCTTTTTCCTAAAGGTAAACTTGATAAGGTAACGCCTTTTGCCAGGGCAATGCCAGACGAGTATAAATTTGATAAAAGCATTTCTACCTTCGATGCTTATAAAATGTATATTGCTAGTAAACCATGGGTATCTAAAAATTATATTAGAATGCCAAATAGAAAACCAGAATGGATTTGATATGTGGAAATTGTGGTGTAAAGCTCTGGGAGAAAAAGCATCAAATTGTGATAAAGAAGCGGACAGGATAGCTCTTGTCCGTACTTTTATTTTTTTTACGTACTTAATTACTAATATTGCTATTATTGCTAACGCTGTGAGACATTGGAATGATGGAATTGAAAGACTACCTGTACAGCATCAACCAGTCCAAAAAGAATGTGATGGACGTTGAACCTGATTCTGAAAAATCTTATCCTTCTTTTATTATTAACAAATGCCTGGGATCATTTACAGATTCTATTCTATTTGCAAATGAGATGAATAAGAATTCTCACCTTCCAAAAAAACTTCAATACGATTTTCTTATAAATACTTTGAAACCTAGGAAGAGATTTACTCCTTGGGTTAAAAAACAAACCCTAGAAGAACTAGAACTTGTCAAGCAGTATTTTGGTTATAGTCAAGATAAAGCACTACAAGCACTACGTATTCTAACAAAACATGAATTAGATGAAATACGGAAAGCATTGAACAAAGGTGGAACACGATGACTGAAGAAATTGAAGTAACTTGGAAACCTGCCGACATGGTAGAAGTTGTTCTGGGGCAACCAGATGATTTTTTAAAGGTGAGAGAAACTCTTACTAGAATTGGAGTTGCCTCTCGAAAGGAAAGAAAAATTTACCAATCTTGCCACATCCTTCATAAGCAAGGTAAGTATTATATCGTTCACTTCAAAGAGCTGTTTGCTCTTGATGGAAAGAATACTAATCTTTCTTTGAATGATGTTCAGCGTAGAAACAGAATCATTCAACTATTAGTTGATTGGGGTCTTGTGAGCATTTCTCAACCATCTGCTGAGAAAATTGCTGACGTAGCTCCTCTCAATCAAATTAAGGTTCTTGCCTTTAAAGAAAAGGATGAATGGACTTTGGAAAGTAAATACAATATTGGTAAGAAAAGATCGGCAACTGAAGTATAATCCGAACAAAAAGTGGGGAATACAACACCCCCACTTTTTTTATGCGCTGTTATAATTAGTAGTGGATGCCGTCAGGGTCCATTAACATCTCGCTTATTCAAGGAGAACACCATGACTAAATACACCTGGGATATTTACACCCCCTTTTCTGTAGGTCTAGACGACGTTTTTAATCGTCTAGAGGCAATGTCTGGACACAATACCAGTTATCCCCCCTACAATTTAATTAAACACGATGGATCTAATTACGAAATCGAAATTGCTTTGGCAGGATTTAAGGCAGAGGAGATCGAAGTATCTACTGAACAGAACATTCTCCGAGTTGCCTCTAACGTTGAGAAAAGAGATACTGAAAGAACATACCTACATAAAGGTCTCTCCAAACGTTCATTCAATCATTCCTGGCAACTCTCGGACGACGTTAGAGTATCCTCTGTAGATTTTGCAGATGGTCTGCTAACAATTTCATTAGAGAAAATTATTCCCGACCACCAAAAGAAAACTACTTATACTATTGGAGCAGGTAAGCAGCAATTGCTTACCGAGTGAGACAATCTAAATAGTGGCACAGGACCTTCCACGGTCCTGTGTTTTTTTGGTATAATATTGATGGAGATAAAATTATCTATGATTCGTGTAGTACATCTTTCATCTGGCGAACAAGTAATTACTAAATTGACGGAAGTTAAAGACAGAGATGGCGATCCGTTCTGCTACATGTTCACTGTCCCGATGTTATTAACTTTGATTCCTGGGGAAACTGCTGAAGACGCTAAGATAAATTATTTACCTTGGAGTCCCTTTTCTTCTTCTGTTGAATATAAAGTTAGTTTTGATAAAATTATTTCGGTTGCCGAACCATTGGATTATGTGCTAGACTCGTATCTGAACATAGTTCAACCAAAATATCCAGTATTGGATCCAAGAGAATTTGAACAGTATTTACAAAACAGGAGAAATAAAAATGTCTGATGAACAGCAAGGTGGATCTACACTATCACCTTCAATTGTTGTCTTGAAAACTGGTGAAAAACTTATCACTATTCTACAAGAAGTATTTGAAGGAGAAGGTGATGAGCGTAAAGGAATTTGTTTGTTGATGAATTATCCTTATGAATTAGAATTGGTTAAAGCTGAAAGTCAAGATAACCCAGAACTAGATCTACAAGTTAAGTACACTAAATGGTGTCCTTATGCCGTAGACACTCAATATCGTATTCCTTATGATGGAATTCTTACTATCGGGGTTCCAGATCCTGGTCTGTCTCAGGTGTATCAAGCAAAGGTAGATGCTCAGCAAGAAAGTAATTTTAGGTTACAGCAAGAAGAAATTAATAGAGCAGTGAATGGTGAGTCTGCTTCTGAAGAAACAGAACCTGCCATAACTCCAGAAGTAGTATGATCAAACTATTAAAGTTTGACGGTCATTGGTTGGTGACCGAAGTTGAAGAAATTTCTGGAGTCGAGTTTGGAGATCCAGATTGTGTGCTAAAATACCCCTATGAGGTAACAGCTGATGGCGTCAAACACTTCCCACCATTTGGCGTTGATCGGGAACTAGTTGTCAGGTCTTCTGACATTACAGTAATTGCCGATCCTGACTCTGCTACAGCAGCACTTTATTATGATTTGAAGAGTAAAGAAACCTGATGAAGTTTTACACCAGCGTACAACAATCTGGAAACACTGTGCTTGTCCGTGGATATAACCACGGCAAGCAATTTAGTGATCGAGTTAAATTTAATCCAACTCTATTTCTACCTACAACAGCACCGTCTGAATGGAAAACATTGGACGGTAGAAATGTGCGCCCTGTGAAACAAGGAACAATTAAAGACGCAAAAGAATTTATTGAAACCCATAAGGACCTGGCAGACTTTCCTGTTTATGGACAGACTAGGTACAACAACCAATATATTCTTGAAGAGTATCCTTGGGATGATATGAAGTTTGATATGTCACATATTCGTATCTTTACGATTGACATTGAAACTGCTGCCGAAAATGGTTTCCCAGATATTGAATCTGCCGATCAGGAAATTTTGTTGATCAGCATTAAAGATTCTTACTCTGGGAGAATTACTGTATTTGGTTCTCGTCCATTTGAGAATACTCAATCTGATGTCCACTACTTACATTTCAACACTGAAATTGGATTGCTCAAGGGATTCCTAGATTATTGGATTTCTAATGTTCCAGATGTTATTACTGGTTGGAACGTTCAGCTATTTGATATCCCTTATATTATCAAGCGTATTGATAGGATGCTTGGCGAAAAGGAATCTAAAATGATTTCTCCGTGGAATAGTATTTTATATCGTGAGATTTATATTAAGGGTCGTAAGCAAATTGCCTACGATATTAGTGGTATTTCATGTCTTGATTATCTTGAACTCTATAAAAAGTTTACCTATACTAATCAAGAATCTTATCGACTTGATCACATCTGTAGTGTTGAACTTGGTGCCAACAAACTTGATCACAGCGAGTTTGATACTTTCAAAGAGTTCTATACTAAAGACTGGCAGAAGTTTGTTGAGTACAACATCATCGACGTTCGATTAGTTGATAAGCTTGATGATAAAATGAAGCTCATTGAGCTTGCTATTACGATGGCATATGATGCTAAGGTAAACTTTGAGGATGTTTATTCTCAAGTTAGGATGTGGGATAACATCATTTATGTTTATCTTTCTAAGAAAGGAATTGTTATTCCTCCTAAGCATGAGAGTAGAAAAGATAATAAGTATGCTGGTGCTTATGTTAAAGAACCTATTCCAGGAATCTATGACTGGGTAGTTTCATTTGACCTTAACTCTCTGTATCCTCACCTGATCATGCAGTATAATCTTTCTCCAGAAACATTGAAAGAACAGAGACATCCAACTGCTACTGTAGATCGTCTTTTGAATAAAGAGATTGAATTGTTTGATCTTTCTGGTAGAACTCTTTGTGCCAATGGAACATTTTATGACACAAACACTCGGGGATTTTTGCCAGAACTGATGGATAAAATCTATCAGGAACGTACTATCTACAAAAAAAGAATGCTTGCCGCTAAGCAGAATTATGAAAAGAATCCTTCCGTTGAATTGAAAAACGAGATATCTCGGTGTAACAACATTCAGATGGCACGTAAGATCCAACTCAACTCTGCCTATGGTGCTATTGGTAACGAACATTTTCGTTATTATCGATTAGAGATCGCTGAGGCAATCACTATGTCTGGGCAGCTTTCTATCCGATGGATTGAGAATAAGATGAATAGTTATTTAAATAAACTGTTGTCAACTGATGATGTGGATTATGTCATTGCTAGTGACACCGATTCAATCTATCTTAATCTCGGACCTCTTGTTGCTAAATTCTTTGGTGCCAAGTCCAGTGATAAAGAAGCGATCGTTAATATACTTGATAAGATTTGTCAAGATAAATTGGAACCATTCATCGAGCAATCCTATCAAGAACTAGCCGATTATGTTTCGGCATATGAGCAGAAGATGAAAATGAAGCGAGAGAATATCGCTGACCGTGCTATTTGGACTGCCAAAAAACGATACATTCTTAATGTGTGGGATAGTGAAGGTGTTAGATATTCTGAACCAAAGATGAAAATTTGTGGTATGGAAACTGCCAGATCTTCCACTCCTGCTTTCTTTAGGGATAAACTTAAGAAAGCATATCAGATTATCATTAATGGATCTAACGATGATGTAATCGATTTTATCGATAACGTTAAGAATGATACTAAGAAAGAAACCGCTTTAAATATTGCTTTCCCGAGAGGTGTTAATGGAATCAAAAAGTATTCTTCTCATCAAGATCTTTATAAGAAGGGTTGCCCTATTCATGTCCGAGGTGCATTACTGTATAATCACCTTGTTCGAAGTAATAAACTTACTCATAAGTACCCTGTTATCCAAGAAGGAGAGAAAATCAAATTTCTCTACCTCAAAACTCCCAACCCAATCGGAGAGAATGTAATTTCCTTCTTTCAAGATCTGCCACAAGAATTCAATCTTGAAAAATATGTTGACCATTCCTTGCAGTTTGAAAAGTCTTTCTTTGAACCACTTAAAAATGTGTTAGAATGTATTGGATGGAAATACGAAAAATCTGTATCCCTTTTATCTTTTTTCTAATATGAGCTTCCTAGATACTGTAATTAAAGACAGCAAAAATGAATATGCTAGTTTTGCTAGTGACGGGATTGCTGCTGGTGATATTGAATCTTTCATTGACACTGGTAGTTATATGGTTAACGCCCTTGTTAGTGGAAGCATTTTTGGCGGGTTCCCTTCAAACAAGATTACGGCTCTGGCAGGAGAGAGCGGAACAGGAAAGACTTTCTTTTGTTTGTCTGTCGTTCGTTCTTTCCTTGATAGTGATCCCAATGCTGGAGTCATTTATTTTGAAACTGAGTCTGCTATTTCTAGGGAGATGATTGAGAGTCGTGGTATAGATTCCAAACGTCTTATCATCATGCCCATCGATACGATTGAAGAGTTTCGAACTCAGGCAGTACGTATTGTCGATAAATACTTAGAACAACCTAAAGATGAACGTCAACCACTGATGTTTGTGCTAGACTCTCTTGGGATGCTAAGCACCTCCAAGGAAATGGAAGATGTTGCCAATGATAAGCAGGTTCGTGATATGACGAAATCTCAGCTTATCAAAGGTGCTTTCCGAGTTCTTACACTTAAACTTGGTAAAGCGAATATCCCAATGCTCGTTACCAATCATACCTACGATGTTATCGGATCTTACGTACCAACTAAAGAAATGGGCGGTGGAGTCGGCCTCAAGTATTCCGCCAGCACTATCATCTTTCTTAGCAAAAAGAAAGAGAAAGATGGAACAGAAACAATCGGAAACATTATTAAATGCGAGGCGAAAAAGTCCCGTCTAACCCGTGAAGGGTCTAAAGTAGAGACTCGTCTATTCTTTGATGCTCGTGGTCTGGAAAGGTACTACGGTCTGTTAGAATTGGGTGAGCGAGCTGGGATGTGGAAGAACGTCGCTGGTCGCTATGAGATCGATGGGAAGAAGATTTATGCTAAGCAGATCCTCAAAGATCCTGAAACGTACTTTACTCCAGAAGTTCTGGGGCAACTAGACAAACAAGCACAATTGGAATTTCTTTATGGCACAGATGACGAATGAGAAAATTGAATCCACGATTCTCAGGAATCTTCTGTTTAACGAAAATTTCTATCGTAAAGTAGTTCCTTTTATCAAACCCGATTATTTCGATGAGTATCATGAAAGAATTATCTACGAAGAAATCTGGAACTTTGCCAGCAATTACGACACTGTTCCTACTTCGGAAGTCCTCATTATCGATCTTCAAAGCAGGAAAGACATTACTGAAGAACATTATCAGGCTGCTGTCCAAACGCTCAAATCGTTCGAAGATACATCTGTCGAGTATAACTGGTTACTTGACACCACGGAGAAGTGGTGTAAAGACAGAGCAATCTACCTCGCTCTACTTGAATCAATCAAGATTGCGGATGGAGGTGAATCGAAGGTATCAAAGGATGCGATCCCAGCAATCCTACAGGAGGCCCTGGCAGTATCGTTCGATGAACATGTAGGACATGACTACATTGAAAATGTGGAAGAACGCTATGATTATTATCACAAAGATGAATCTAAGATTCCTTTTGATATCGACCGATTTAATAGTGTAACAAAAGGTGGTCTTCCAAATAAGACTCTCAATATCGCTCTTGCTGGAACAGGCGTTGGTAAGTCTTTGTTTATGTGCCACGTAGCAGCTGCTTGTTTATCTCAAGGAAAGAATGTTCTATACATTACTATGGAGATGGCAGAAGAAAAGATTGCCGAACGTATTGATGCTAATCTTTTAGATGTTAATATCAAAGATATTGGATCGATTCCTGAACAAATCTTTACTTCTAGGGTTGTTGATATTGGTAGAAAAACTCAAGGTCGTTTGATCATTAAAGAGTATCCTACTGCTTCTGCTCATGCTGGACATTTTAAAGCATTATTAAATGAATTGTCGTTGAAGAAGTATTTCAAACCAGATATCATCTTCATTGATTATCTAAATATCTGTGCTTCATCCAGATACAAAGGACACATCGTAAACAGTTATACGTATGTTAAAGCAATTGCAGAAGAACTCAGGGGTTTGGCTGTTGAGAACGACGTTCCAGTGGTATCAGCAACTCAAACTACTAGGTCTGGTTTTGGTAATAGTGATGTTGATCTCACCGACACTTCTGAATCCTTTGGTTTACCTGCTACAGCAGACTTTATGTTTGCTCTCATTTCCACTGAAGAACTTGAACAGTCTGGTAGGATTATGGTTAAGCAACTTAAGAACCGATACAATGATCCCACTTACTTCAGACGTTTTACAGTGGGTATTGACAGAGCAAAAATGAAGCTGTATAATGTTGAAGACTCTACAGATTCTGATCTTCTTACTGTAGATAGTGATGAAACTTATGAGTCGTTTGAAGATGTTTCTTCTAAACAATCTCGCCTAGATAAATTCTCTAAATTCGTTATCTAATTTATGTCTATCAATTTTTCCCGTTATGAAGAGTTTGTAGATGCCGTTACTTCTGACGCTTCTACGGATTTCGTTGCCCTTTCTGATCGACTTGTTGAGTTGGATCGTAAGGGTGCCAATATTGAACGACTGCTTACTGCTGGTGTTGGTATCAATGCTGAAGGTGGTGAGTTCCTTGAGATCGTTAAGAAGATGGTCTTCCAAGGTAAACCTTGGAACGACGATAATCGAGAACATCTTATTATTGAGTTGGGTGATATTATGTGGTACGTAGCTCAGGCAACTCAAGCACTGGGGGTTTCTTTTGATGAGGTTCTTGAACGTAATGTCAAGAAGCTTGAGAAGAGGTATCCAGGTGGTCAATTTGATATTTACTATTCTGAGAACCGAGCAGAAGACGATCTCTAAAAAACTGGGGGCATATGCCCCTACAATATTGGAAGGGTGGTCGAGTGGTTTAAGGCTCTAGTCTTGAAAACTAGCGAAGTGAGAGCTTCCGTGGGTTCGAATCCCACCCCTTCCGCTTTTTAAAGTGTCCACTCTGGGTGCCATGCTCAGGTCGTGTGCTAAAATAAATAGGTAATAAACGACAGGTACATGGCAACCCAGAACAAGCACCTGGAGCACCTTGAAGACGAGTTAATCAATTATGGTTATAATGGTTACAAAGCTTCCAGGGATTTAATTCAAAATTTTGTTGATGAACTTGGCGGTCGTCCTACTGGCAACGTCAAGGTTACTACCAAATGGGACGGCGCTCCTGCTGTGGTTTGTGGCATCGACCCAGAGAGCGGCAACTTCTTTGTAGGCACCAAGTCTGTATTCAATAAGAAAGAACCTAAGATCAATTTCACGGAAGAGGATATTGATAAGAACCATGGCGAGATTCCTGACCTCGCTAAGAAACTGAAGTATTGCTTGAAGTATTTTCCTGAACTGAAAGTCAAGGGAGTTATCCAAGGAGATCTTCTCTTCACGGATGAAGACGTTCAGACGAAAACGATTGATGGAGATCGTTTCTATACTGCTACTCCTAACACTCTTACCTATGCTTGGCCTGTAGATAGCGATCTGGGCAAGGCAGTACATTCTGCTAAGATCGGCGCTGTATTCCACACGTACTACAGCGGTACTGGTCCTGTTAATACGTTGTCTGCTGGTTTTGGTGTTGATAAGTTCAACCTGAAATCCACTCGTAATGTATTCCTGGCAACTGCTACGGTAGATAATATCAGCGCCAAGTCTGGTCTCACTGTTTCTGAAGAGCGCGTGTTGAAGTCTGTCATCTCTGTAGTTGATCGTAACGCTTCTGCTGCCAAAGAGTTTCTTGAGATTATCGCTCACGAAGCGACCAAGCAATTCACGCTTGGTTATACGATGAAGCGTTTTACGAACTCTTATGTGAAAGAAGGTAAGACGATCAATAACGTCAATGCTTTTATCTCTGGTTTTACTAAAGCATTTGAGAAGTCTCTGGTTGAGAAAGTAGAAAGCTTGAAAACTGAAAAGTCTAAGGCACAATATCGTGACATTCTTGCTGACGGTATCTCTTATCTGGAAAACAATCATCGAGCATTCAAAGCATTCATCGTGATGTATAACTCCCTTACGAATGCTAAGAACCTGATCAACCTTAAACTTGCTGGTCTCAGCGACACTAAAGTATTTCTGCGTAGCGGTGACAACTTTGTAGTGACGAAGCCTGAGGGTTTCGTTGCTATCGTTGATGGCAAGGCCGTCAAGATCGTTGATCGTCTTGAGTTTTCTCGTGCTAACTTCACGCTAGAGAAGTCCTGGCGTCCTCCTGTTGGTGAAGGTGCTAAGGTTGCTGTATTCACTTTCGGTCGCTTCAATCCTCCCACGACGGGACATGAGCTGCTGATAAATAAGGTCAAGGAGTATGCTGCTGGTAATGATTACTTTGTATTTCCTAGTCATACCACAGACAAGAAGGGTAAGAACCCTTTGACTGCTGCTCAGAAAGTTTCTTTCATGAAGATGATGTTTCCTTCTCATAAGAACAGTCTTGTTCTAAATGAAGATATTCGTGATGCTATTAAAGCTTTGAAGTGGTTAGAAGAGAACGGATATACTGATGCTATCTTTGTTGTTGGGTCTGATCGTGTTCCAGCGTTCCAGTTTATCAAACAATATAATGGAAAAGATTACAACATGAATACTGTTGAAATCAAGAGTGCTGGCACTAGAGATCCTGATGCCGATGATGTTACTGGTATGTCTGCTAGTAAAGTTCGTAAAGCAATTGTTGAAGGAGACTTTGGCACTGTTGAAAGCGGATTGCCACAAGCAGTGAAAACCAATAAAGAATTTAAAAAAATGTACATCCAAGCAGTATTAGAAGGTATGTCCTAATGGCATTCAATTTAAGAACAGAACAAAGAAATATAGATCAGTACATTGATATTGATATTCCAGCAACTAGAATTAGAAGGATGCTGAAACTGGTTCGTGTTGCTGCTGGGTACGCTTTTAACAAACAGTATGGTGAGACCACTGGATTTGATTTTCAAATCGAAGGTGGTAGCAAAGACATTGATGAAGATGGGACGTTGATGGAGATTGAAGCTGTCATCAAAGGTAAGAGTTCCATTACCTACAATTATAAAATGACATGTGATAATGGTGATGGAAAATATTCTGCGTTAAATTTTAGAACTCCTCGTGGAGCATTCATCCAGGATATGATTACTTTTATAAACTCCAAGTCCATTAAAAATAAACTCAATGTAACTGAGATTAAACTACATACTCTTGCTGGGGGGAAAAATCCTACTTTAGTAATTAAATCATTCTATTCATATAAAGCGATGGATAAGAAGGGTAATGTAGTTACAAAAAAAACTGGAATTAACTATAATTTTTCCTTGAAGTATGCTGGTAAAGAAGAGAGTAGCGGGAAGCTAAACTCTTTAAAACCTAAAGATGTTGATCCAAAAATCACCGATATATGGTTAACGCCCCAGCAGTTTTATAATAATGTTGTATCTTTTATAAGTCATCCATCTTCAAATAATATTTTTACCAGCAGTTATCTTAGAGATAGTTATCTAGAAGCAGTTTCCAATTCGTGGAACAATAATACTTTTGATGATAAGCTTGGTATAGCACCAGATATGTCGTCGGAATTTTTTGAGGTTCTTTCTGTATTAAAGATATCTAAATTACTAGGAAGCAATAATGCCGCTATAAAAGATATTGTTGGATGGCCTGATGGTGAAAGAATTACAAAGGTTGAAATATATTTACCAGAAGCTGCTAACGAAGCATTGATCGATTATAAGATCGCTGTTAATGGAAACAGAAATACTCCTTTGAGGATAAGCGTTAAGTCACAGATGAGAGGATCATCTACGGCAACTGTTAAGTTTCAAACTGCCTTTCCAGGTGGAGAAGCGGAGGTTCACAAATGGTTCAAGAATATAGCAGCTAATGCTAGGTCATCTCAAATTGGACAGAGAATGATAGCATCGTCTGCTATGGAATATAATAAGTACTCTGGAAAGGGAACTTTGTATCCCATAAGAGGATTGAGAAAACTGTTGACTGGATCTAAGAAGAGTCAAGTTTCTAGTGATTTTAAGAAGGTACTTGATACTTCTTCTATGTCTATTCTAGAATGGGTTAAGATGATTACTCTTTTAGATAGAAAGATATCTAGTATATCGAAAAACTATGAGCCACTTGACAGCTTGATACAAGATGGGGAACTTCTTTTAAAAACAAAAAAATTTATAGCTGACAACTTATTCAGTGAATCTGGTAAGACTAAAAAAGTTAAAGAATGTGTCACTATGACAATAGTAGAAGCAGAGAAACATAGTCCTAATAAAAAATATCCTTTTACTCTCAATAATGTTGCTCTTCTTTGTGAACGAGTGCTAGTACAAACTTCTTACGAAGAAAGTCAGACACAGTTAAATTTTTACAAATTATTTTACGAACAGGTATTGGCAAAAGAAAGTGTGGTATACTCTATAACTAAGCAGAAAGAAATTAATAGCGAGGTTAGATTACATTATGATTTTGTTAGTACAAGAAACTTTGCTCAGTACAAACAGTGGATCAAACTGAGAACTAAGAACTATGCTAACAACATGCAAGATGCTTTGGGAATGCAAACATGAGAAATTTTAGAGACATTAAAAAGACGGCAGACCAGCAAAGGTTTCGCCTGAAAGAAGTTTACCAACCAGGAGATCTGGTTATGAATGTAAACACTGGAGAGAAGGGTAGAGTTCATCGTGCTGGTCCTAACTATGTTATTGCTATTACTGAATCTGGTGATATGTTCCGTGCTTGGGTTTCTGACATACGTGAAGTTCAAGAGACTATAAATAAAGAAAGAAAAAGTAGTATCTTTACAAATAATGGAAAGGCAGAAACCCACGACTAGTCTTAAACATAATGATGAGTTTTCTAAAGCTCTTATTGAATCATATGGTCGCTGGATGGGCGGTCAAGGATTTGGTTGGCATTTACAGCAAGAAGAAACTTATCCAGAACTCCAAAAGAAAGGTGGAGAAGATGACTTCAGTAAAAAGGATCCGAAAGCAAATGCTGGATCTCCAGATCCTGCTGTAGATCTTAGAACTGGTAAAGGCATTAAGCAATCCCATGGTGCTACTATTCAGTACACTAATGTAGTTGCTAAGGAAGAAAAAGAAGGCAAGTGGGAAGGTGGTGAAGACGATAAAGAAGAAGATAAGAAACTTGCTAAGAAGCACAAGATGTCAATGAAAGACTGGGAGAAGTCTGCTGCTGATAAAAAGCATGATAAAGAAGGTAGGGCAGAAGAGAAGAAAGAAAAAATGAAAGAAGCTTTCAACTTATATGTTGAAGGTATTCATTATGTTTTTGAAAAGAAAAATGAAGATGGTAAAGAGCAAGGTGCTGATGGCAAAGCTTGCTGGAAAGGTTATAAGTATGCTGGCACAGAGAACGGCAAAGACAAGTGTGTAAAGGCTGGTTACGAACCAATTGGTGAACTCATGCTTGATGAGAAAGCTCCTCCAGGTGCTAAGTATGAGCGTATGGTTAAGCACATCAAGAAAGGTTATTCTAAAGATGGTGAACTAACCAAGAAAGAAAAAGGTATTGCTTACGCCACTGCTTGGAAAGAAAAGAATAAATCAATGAAAGAAGCACTCGATCCTGTCGGCAAAGAAGATGCTGATGTTGATAATGATGGTAAGTCAAACACTAAGTCGGACAAGTATCTTGCTGCCCGTCGTAAGAAAGTTTCTAAGATTATTGGTGCTAATAAAAAAATGAAAGAGTCTCTAGAAATTGCTAGGGAGATTGAAGAAGAAAAAAAGTGAAGGGGGCAACCGTTGAGGTGATGCCTAATATCGAAGACGGTGCCCAAGAAGATAAAGAAGATAAGAGAAAACATAAAAAATACGTTCTAAAAACTATAGAAAAACAAAACAAAGATAAGAATAAGGATAAATAGGCCCGTCGAGTTCTATTTACTCTTATGCTAGCTGCCGCTATGTTGGTTGTAAAACCACTGCTATTCAAAGCAATGTCTTCTTGCCAAGTTAAGAAGCTTGTTGTTGAACTCTTAGAGCGTTATGTAAAATCAACTGATAATGATGTTGATGATTTAATCGCTGCTACGGTTAAGACAGCACTTCTCAAAGGATGTGAATGATATCGATGGGGGCACGAGCCCCCTTTTTTTATAAATACATATTAGAAAACAGTAAATCTGGGGTAAGTATCCAATGGCTTTGTATAGTCGTGCTGAAACGCAAGCACAATCAATTAAAGTTCTAAACACAACTGAGAAGGCTTCCGTCAAGAAGTACGAATCTGATGGAACCCTTGTCGCTCACGATGGCAATACTAATGCCACTGCTGGAGCTGAGGGTAATGCTGCTATTCAATCGAGAGCAGTATTCATTGATGAAGTTGAAGCAACTCTTGCCGAGAATAGAGAGCGTGGTCTTACCGCTCCTGGTTGGTGGCAATACACTTCATACACAGATGCTTCTGGTGCTACTCGCCATAAAGCACAACATCTTGTATCGATGAAGGATGCTCCTGCCAATACTGCTGATGCTGATGATCCTGTAGCAGCAGATGTAGCATCTGCTATCAGTATTTCTGTA
>Ga0129333_10000623_pt1 | contig 29951 bp, 20 predicted proteins | sample CPB6_08_DNA_FD_94474 | JGI IMG/M metagenome (GOLD analysis project Ga0129333, IMG submission 94474) | Freshwater to marine salinity gradient microbial communities from Chesapeake Bay, USA - CPBay_Sum_0.6_0.8_DNA | ecosystem: Environmental > Aquatic > Marine > Coastal | place: USA: Chesapeake... | reverse complement strand
CGGCCCGGGTCCCCACGCACCGCGCACCTATGCGGATGGGCTTGCGATCACCGAGGGTGTCCTGCCGTACCGGGACGGTGCCGTGGTCCAGCACGGCCAGGACGTCGTCTTCCTGCGCGACACCAACGGCGATGGCCGCAGCGACCGGCGAGAGGTCCTGCTCACGGGTTTCGGCGTGCAGGACAGCCACCTTTTCCCGCACCAGTTCACCCGCGCACCCGGCGGTTGGTTCTGGCTCGCGCAGGGCGCCTTCAACAGTGGCAAGGTCATCACGTCCAAGGGCGAGGCCGTCGACTTCCCTGGCACGCGCATGGCGCGGTTCCGTCCCGATGGCAGCCGCTTCGAGCCCACCTGCGTCGGCCCCTGCAATATCTGGGGACTGGTGCTCACCGGCGAGGGCGAGGTCTTCATCCAGGAGGCCAATGACTACGGTTACCCGGTCATGCCGTTCCACGAGTACGCCTGGTACCCGGGCTGCGCCGACCAGCTCGCCAAGTCGTACCAGCCGCCGTTCCCCGTCGCCGCACCCAAGTTCCGCCTCGGTGGCTCGGGCCTGAGCGGTCTCGCGCTGAGTGACCGTGGCGTCTGGCCAGCGGGCTACGACGATGTGATGTACGTGGCCAATCCCATCACCTCGCGCGTCAACGCCATCCGGATGCGGCGCGACGGGCCCGGCTACGCCCTCGAGCAGCTTCCCGACCTCGTCGCCTGCGACGACCCCTTCTTCCGGCCAATCGCCATGACCTTCGGTCCCGACGGCTGCCTCTACGTCGTCGATTGGTACAACAAGATCATCAGCCACAACGAGGTCGCGCGCAACCACCCCGACCGGGACAAGCAGTCCGGTCGCATCTGGCGCGTCAAGCCCCGCGGCTACCAGCCGCCCGTGCCGGTCGACTACACCAAGTTGTCCGACGCCCAGCTCATCGCGCGCCTTGGAGGCCGCATCACCGCCGATGCCCATCTCGCCTGGCAGACCCTCGCCGACCGCGAGCCAACCCCGTCGCTGCTTGCCGCCCTCAACGCCGTGCTTACCGAGTCCGGCGCCTCCGACGCGCGTCGCATCCAGGCGCTCTGGGCCCTCGGTTGGCTCGGGCGCACGCCGATCGACGAGGCCAGGCGGCTCTGGTCTGACCCCAACCGCAATGTCCGCCGCGAGGCGGTCAACGCGGTGCGCAACTCAACCGGCGCCGCCGGACACATAGCCGAGCTCGCCGCGCTCCGCGCCGATCCCGATCCCGAGGTGCGACAGGCCGCGATCAAGACGCTCGGCGAGGCCCTGCCGGCCGCCGAGGTCCTGTCGGCGCTCATCACCTTCGCCCAACCCTCGCTGGATGGGCCGATTGCGCCCGACAAGAACAATAAACCAATCCGCGTCGGCGTGGCCTATGACCGCGAGTTCGAGCGCTTCCTTGTGCGCATGTACCTCGAGCGGCACCCCGGGGCGGTCGCCACGTTCCTTGACTCGCCTGCGGCACGGGCGCTCCCGTCCGCCCAGCGCCTGTTCGCCATCCTCGCCCTTGAGCCCAAGGCGGGGGCGGGGCTGCTGGCCAAGCTCTTGCCCCAGCTCGAGCGCACCCCGACCAGCGAGGAACTACTGCGCGTCGCCCAGAACCTCGACAATCCCGACTGCGCCCAGTCTCTGAAGGTCCTGCTTGGGCGCCAAGAATCGCGACGCGGGCTGGCCGAACAGCTGGTGGCACTGCGCACGAAGTTGGACGCCACGCGGGTCGCTTCCGTGGTCGCCGATGCCGCCAAGGCCTTGCTTGCCGGAGACGCATCCGATCAGGCGGTGGCCGTGCGACTGGTCGGCGCTTTCCAACTCAAGTCCCTCGGTCAACCGCTCGACGCGCTAGTCCGCACCGGGCAGCCCGCTCAGAGGTTGGTGGCGCTCGAGGCCCTGCGTGAGCTGCGCGCCGGCGACCCCAAGCTGCTCGCCGGACTCGTGCTTGATGCGGATGCGGCGGTGGCCGAGCGCGCCCTTGCGGCGCTGCTCGTCGCCGAGGCGCCCGAGGCGCCGTCCCTTGCGATCGGCCTTCTGCCCCAGCTCGATGTGTTGCGCCGTCGACAGGTCTACCAGGAACTCAGTGGCAACAAGGCCGGAGCCAAGGCGCTCGCCGCGGCAGTCGTTGAGAAACGTGCCGCTGCGGACGAGATTGACGGCGCGGTCGCGGAGAAGCTCTCGCTGGCGCTCGGCGACGGCCCCGAGCTGGACGCGCTCATCGCCGCCACCGGTGGTGTCTTCCGTCCGGTGCTCGCGCTCGACGGCTCGAACGAGGCAATCACGCGGTCCAAGACCGACCTGCGCGGTCCCTTTACCCTCGAGTTCTGGGTGCGACTCGCGCCGGGCATCGACAACAGCGATGGCGTGCTCGGCGCCCCGGGGCAGATGGACGCCAATTTCGCCGACGGACGCTTCCGCATCTATGCGTTCGAACCGCTGGGAGACGTCGCCATCTCCCGCCGGCCCATCACCCCCGAGATCTGGACCCACTACGCGGTGACTCGGGATGCCGCGGGTGAGTTCCGCATCTATGTCGACGGGGAGCTTGATGTCGTCGGGGCGAAGCGCGCGACCAAGGACTTCCTCGGCTGTGACGTTGGCTGGACCGTGCCCGCTGGTGGCACCAAGGGCGCGCTCGCCGAGTTCAGGGTTTGGAACACCGTTCGTTCCGCCAAGGAGATCCGAGACAACTTCACTCGCACCTATGCTGGTCAGGATCGCCCGGCCTCGCTCGTATTCCACAACGCGGGCGGCGAGACCTCCTGGGGCGAGCTCGGCAAGGGCGCGCGGATCGCGCGCACCACCGACGTGCCGCCGACCCTCACCGCCGAGAAATTCCACGAGCTCGAGCGCAAGCAGGCTCGCTACATGGAGCTCGGTCGCCGCGGTGGCGATCCAGCCAAGGGCAAGGCACTCGTCGCGCTCTGCCAGGCCTGCCATATGATCGGCAGCCAGGGTGGGGCCATCGGCCCGAACCTCAGCGGCGCTGGCGCGATGGGCCTCGAGGCCGTCGTGCGCAACATCGTGGAGCCGAACGCGGCGATGGAGCCGGCCTACCGGGTCTTCCGACTCGAGCTGAAGTCGGGTGAGGTGCGGGACGTCTTCCATGTCAGCGAGGACGCGTCAGCTTACGTCGTCCGCCAGCCCGGCGGACCTGAGTCGCGGGTGCCCAAGGCAGATGTCCGTTTCGCGCGCTTCCTGCGCCGCTCGCTCATGCCCGAGGGTCTGCTCGATGGCCTGTCCGACGAACAGATTGCCGACTTGCTGGCCTACATCCAGACCCTGCGCTGAACGGATAGGGCCATCGCTCTTTAGTCTTTAGTCCTTGGACTTTAGTCTCTCTATCGAGGCCATGTCCGCTTGGTTCAATCCTGCCCGCGAGCTCGACGCCCTCATCCGGCGCGTCGCCGGCGGTCTGCCTGCGCTCGGCCCCGGCTTCGATCCCCAGGTGCGGCCGGCCACGGACACCCGCCACGGCGACTTCCAGTGCAATGGCGTGCTGGCCGCGGCCAAGGCTGCCAAGGCCAACCCTCGTGCCCTCGCCACCGACCTCCTCGCGGCCCTCGCTGCCGAGGGCACGCTGGCCAAGGCCGGCCTCCAGGCTGATGTCGCCGGCCCCGGTTTCATCAATTTCCGTCTGACCCCCGCCGCGCTCGCGGCGTGGATTGAGGAATACCGCGATGCCGACGCCTGGCGCCGCGGAGCCTCCGCGCTCTACGCCGGCCGCGCCGTGGTCATCGACTACCCCTCGCCCAACACCGCGAAGCAAATGCACGTCGGTCACCTCCGGCCGATTGTCATTGGCGAGGCCGTGGCCCGTCTGCTCGAGTTCTGCGGCGCCAAGCTGACGCGCGACAACCACATCGGCGACTGGGGCACCAACTTCGGCATCCTCATCCTCGCAATCAAGCGCAAGGGCTTCGTCCTCGACGCCGCCAGCCCCACCGCCCTCGAGGATCTCGAGGCGCTTTATAAGGAGGGCAGCGCACTGACCAAGGCCGATCCCGCCGAGCTCGAGGCTGCGCGCGCCGAGCTCGCGCGGCTCCAGTCCGGTGATGCAGAGAGCACCGCGCTTTGGGAGCGCATCGTCGCCGTCTCCAACGCCGCCTGCCAGCGGATCTACGACCAGTTCGGGCTGCGCAGCGACGTCACCCTCGGCGAGTCCTTCTACCGCGACAAGGTCGACCGCGTCTACCGCGAGCTCCGCGAGTGCGGCCTCGCCGAGGAGAGCGACGGCGCCCTCGTCGTCTGGCATGACGACATCCCGCGCTTCTCGCGCCACGCCGAGACCAAGCTACCCTTCATCGTGCGCAAGAAGGACGGGTCGTCCAACTACGCCTCGACCGACCTGGCGACCATCCTCCACCGCGTCGAGCACTTCCGCGCCGAGGAGATCGTCTATGTGACCGACGGGCGCCAGCAGGACCATTTCCAGCAGCTCTTCGTCACCGCGGAGAAGTGGTTCAAGGCGACCAACCGCAAGCTGCCCCGCCTCCGCCACGTCTGGTTCGGCACCATCCTCGGAGAGGACGGCAAGGCCATCAAGACGAAGTCCGGGGACCCCGTTCGCCTGCAAGCGCTGATCGACGAGGCGACCGAGAAGGCCTACGCCAAGGTCACGGAGAAGAATCCCGAGTTGCCCGAGGCCGAGCGCCGCGAGGTCATCGCCCCGCGCATCGGCATCGCCGCCCTCCGGTACACCGACCTCGGGTCCAACCGAACGATGGACTACCGCTTCTCCTGGGAGAAGATGCTGGCCTTCGAGGGTAACACCGCGCCCTACCTGCTTTACCAAGCCGTCCGCGTGCGCTCTGTCTTCCGGAACGCGCAGCTGCGACCCGGCGAGGGCGAGGCCGGTGCCACCCCGCCCGAGAGCCCGGGCGAGATCGCGCTCGCGCGCAAGCTCCTCGGCTTCTCCGCCGCACTCGACGAGGCCTGCGATGACCTCCGGCCCCATGCGCTCTGCACCTACCTGCATGAGCTCGCCGGTGCCTACAGCTCGTTCTACGCCGACAACAAGGTGCTGGTCGAGGAGCCCGGCGTGCGCGCCCGCCGCCTCGCGCTCTGCGCCCGCACCTCCGCCTTGCTGGAGTCAGGTCTCCGCCTCCTCGGCATCGAGCCGCTGGAGCGGATGTGAGCACGCGGCTTCGCCGCGCCAGCAGGAGGCGGGAAGGGGCAAGCGGAAAGCTGGAACCGGGAGAATTCCCGAGCCGGCTTATCATGGGTCACCCTGCTCGCTGAGCGGGTCCGCCTTGTGCAGCCTCTTGCTCCTTCCTGCTTCCCGCCTCCCGCTCCGCCTCCCATGATTCTTCCATCCATGGACCTTCGCGTCATCCTTGTCGGTCCCGAGAACCCGCTCAACGTCGGGTTCGTCGCCCGCGCGATGCGCTGCTTCGAGGTCGCGGAACTCACGCTGGTCACCGGGTGGACGGAGATTCCGGCCGAGGCGCGCGTCACGGGCGTGGCCGCGCCCGAGGTGTTGGACGCCGCGCGCTTGGTGCCAAACCTCGCCGCTGCGCTTGAGGGTTGCGCGACGGCGGTCGCCTTCAGTCGGCGTCCCTTGAACCTCGAGCAACGGGAGTTCGAGTTGCCGTCACCGCCAGCCGGGCTGTCGAGCGGGCAGGGCAGGGTGGCACTGGTCTTCGGACGGGAATCCAACGGACTCACCCGCGAGGAGGCCGTGCTTTGCCCCTGGCTCTGCCGGATCCCCTCGACGCCCGGCATCAGCCTGAACCTCGGACAGGCCGTCGCCCTCGCGCTCTACCAACTCAGGTCCCGCGCCGCGCCGATGGGCTCGGCTGACGAGCCCACGGTCGCGGTCGACCGCCTGATGACGCTCCATGACTTTCTCGAGGCACGGCTCAGCCGATCCCATCGCTTCAGCCCTGAGCGGTTGATGCACGTCCGCCAGATGCTCTACCGCCTCGATATGACCGAGACGGAGTTCAACCTCCTCTTCAGCATCGTGCGCGAGCTCGACGACCCGATGGAGGAGCGGCGCCTGCGACGCCGGGCGCAAGCTAAGGATTAGTATTGCATCAACTTATCAAGATACATTGATTTGACAGATGTCAGCCGACCTGCTCCAGCGCCTGCGCTCGCCGCGCCCCACCGTCTCGGTGGAGTTCTTCCCGCCCAAGACGGCGGAGGCGGCGGCGCAGATGCTCGCCGAGGCGGCGAAGCTCCGTCCGCTGGGCATCGATCTCGCCTCGATCACCTACGGTGCGGGTGGGACGACCCGTGAGACCACCCTGACGGCCGGCCGCGAGCTGGTTGCCCTGGGCTACGGCGTTGTCGCCCACCTGACCTGTGTCGGGCACAGCCGGGCCGAGTTGGAGGCGCTGGTCGACCAGTACGCCGCCGCCGGCTTCGCGGGCATTCTCGCCCTGCGCGGCGATCCGCCCCGGGGTGCGGTCGGATTCACGCCTCATCCCCAAGGGCTGCGTTACGCCTCCGAGCTTGTGCAGCTCATCCGGGCGCGTCTGGGTGACCGGATTGCCGTCGGTGTGGCCGGATTTCCGGAGAAGCATCCGGACTCGCCCGACACGGCGAGCGACCTGCGATGGTTCGCCCACAAGGTGCATGCCGGGGCTGACTTCGTCACCACCCAGCTTTTCTTCGACAACGCGGATTACCTTCGGCTCGTCGCCGAGAGTCGCGCCGGAGGTGTCGGTGTTCCGATCATCCCGGGCATTCTGCCCGTGCGCTCGCTCAAGCAGGTCCGCAATTTCTGTGCCCTGAGCCAGGCACGGATCCCTGCCGAGCTCGAGGCGGCTCTGGTCGCTTGCGGAGAGGATGAGGCCGCGCAGCTGCGCGTCGGGCTCGACTGGGCCGAGCGGCAGATCGCCGGTTTGCTCGCGGCGGGTGCGCCTGGTGTGCACCTTTATATCGTCAATCGCTCGGACACCGCCCGCGAGCTGCTCGGCCGTCTGCGTGCCCGGGGACTGCTCGACCCCGCCTGAGCGCGAGAGAGGGGTCTTGCCCATCCGCCCGCGGGCGGCTTGGGTGAGGCATGACGTCCGCGGACAAAGCCCAGCCCCAGCCTTGGCGTTGGGGTGATGCCATCCGGTGGGTGCTCTATGACTTTGCCAACACCGCCTTCGCGATGGTCGTGCTGGCGCTGGTCTTCCCGCGCATGTTCAAGGTGCACTGGGCGGCGGGTCTTGACCCGGCGGCGGAGTCGGTAGCCTACAAGGTGGCCCAAGCCGTGCCCTGTCTGCTTGTCTTCTGCGTCGCCCCCTTCCTGGGGCAGCTCGCATCCTCGTCCGCGTTCCGCGCCCGGGGCCTGCGCATCGCCGTATTCGCTGGTGCACTTCTGACCGCGCTGCTCGGCTGGGTCCCGGCCGGTGGTTGGCTGGCTGCTGCGCTCCTTTACACTGGAGCGGCCGCGCTATTCTACGTCGCGGCGACCTTCTACGACTCGATGCTGGTGGACTGTGCGCCACCGGGGCGGCGCCATGTGTTGAGCGGGGCGGCCTTCTCCGCCGGCTTTATCGCGGGCATCCTTATCCTCGTCGCGCTGCACCTGGGCGTCTTTGCCGGACGCATGTGGATGATCTATCCGGCGGCCGCGGCCTGGTGGTGCCTCTTCGCGCTACCGTTGGTCAGTCGGTCGGGTGGGACGCCGACGCCGCTGCCTGCCCTGGGCGAGACCTGGGCGGATACTCGCGCCACCGCAGGCGAGATCTGGGGCAACCTCGAGCTACGCTGGTTCCTTGTCGCCTTCATCCTCTACATCGACGGCGTCCACGCGGTAAAGACCACCGCGACGCACCTCGGCACGGTGCTCGGTTATGGCGAAGGTGACCTCATCCTCGCCTTCTTCGTCGTGCAGGCCGTGGGCGTGCCTGCGGCGCTGGGCTTCGGGTGGCTCGGTCATCGCTTTGGAGCGCCCCGCATTCTCATCACCGGTCTGGTCGTCTACACCCTCATCGCCTTGTTCGGTGCGCGGATGCAGCCCGGCGACATCACCGTCCTCGGTGCGACCTTCCCCCGCGTCTGGCTGCTCGCCGGTGCGGTCGGGCTGGTGCAGGGGGGCGTGCAGGGCCTGAGCCGGTCGCACTTCGCCTCGCTGGTGCCCGCCGGTCGCGAAGCGGCCTACTTCGGATTCTACGGGATGATCGGCCGGTTTGCCTCGTTCCTCGGACCCTTGCTCGGCGCCGTGGCGGGCTGGGTGCTCGCGGACCCGGCCGATCCCACCTCGGCCGAGCGCTGGGGCTTTGCCTCCTTCGCGCTGCTCTTCGCCCTCGGCATCGCCGGTGTGGCGATGAGCTCCGAGGTCCGGGCGTGGCGCGCCGATGCCAGCGCTTGAGGCCTTTTCCTAGGCGTCGTGATAGTCGAGGAAGGAACGGGCACCTTCTTCCCCGAGGTAGGCGGCGAGTAGCTTCGGATCGGTCTTGGTCAGGTTGACGGTGATCAGGCCGTCCAGGCAGCCTCCGAAGGATTCGTCGACATTGAAGGCAATGAGCCGTCCATTGAGTTTAAGGTAGTGCTTCAGTAGAGTCGGAATCGACCGGTCGTCCGACTCCATCTCGCTGACGAGCCCATTGATGTGCTCCAAGTCGAAGGCGCAGTCGCGGAGAAGCTCGATGTCAGGCGCGCGGAGATGCATGGTGCGCGGCGGGTTTTTGGCGCGGACGAGCGAGGCGAGCTCGGGTGCGGCGCGGTTATGGCGAAGCCAGCTCAGCAATAATTCCCGCGAGGCCTGACTGTACTCGGGATTGATGCTGACCGGTCCGAAGAGAGTCTGGTAGCGGGGATATCGGACAACGTACCGCCCAATGCCGCGCCAGAGGAGTGGAAGGGCGTTGGGTCGGCGCTGGTACTCGGGTCGGATGAACGAGCGCCCCATCTCGAGCGCAGGATCCATCTGCTCGAAGAACCCGGTGCGGAACTCGAACAGGGTGCTGGTGTAGAGACCGCGCTTGCCCATCTCCGGGAGGATTCGGTCGGTGGCGCCGAGCCGGTAGCCTCCGACGACCGAGGAGGTTTCGTCGTCCCAGAGCACCATCTGCTCATACCAGGCGTCGAAGGCGTCGATGTCCGCGGGCAGTCCTGAGCCCTCTGAGACCGTCCGGAAAGTGATCTCCCGCAGTCGTCCAATTTCCCGTAATGTGTGTGGTAGATCGCTGCCACGGAAGTGGAAGACGCGCATCTTCCCGGAACTCACCAGACAGTTCTCGGGTGGCAGGCTTTCGAGTTCGGCGCGCAGTAAACCAGGGTTGATTGCGGAAATGAGCGGCGCGAGTGGTCGGCTTGTTGCACGCTCTTCCCGCGGGCCCTCGGGTCGCGCCGGGAGTAGCTCGCAGCGTAGTCGGAGGAACTTGGCAGCGTCGTCTTCACTGGTGTGCTCTGCCAGCTTGACGGTTCCGACTGGCTTGCCGGAACGTAGGCGAAGGGTCCGACCTTTCAGCGCGAGCATCTCGCGTACGAGCAGTGCAGTGCGAAGGCGCGGGTGAACCATCCCTGCGAGATGGAAGATGGCGCGGTTGCGTCCCTCGATGTGCAGGGGCAGCACTGAGGCATCTGCGGCGCGGGCTAGTCGCACGAGGTGGGATGTCCAGTGGTTATCCCGCACCGCAAGCTCGAGGGGGCGAAGTGAGGCGACTTCGCCGGCAGGGAATATGAGCATGCAACCTCCGGCTCGCAGGTGCCGGAGCGCGTTGCGCATCCCGGTCAGATTTTGGGAGGCAGCATCCCCGAAGGGGTTTACCTCGATGAGCCAAGGGCGCATCCCCGCGACATGTCGCAGTAGATGGTTGGCCATGACCCGTGCGTCCGGGCGCGCGCGGAGCAGTAGATCGAGCGCGACCAAGCCGTCGGCGCCGCCGTGGGGATGGTTGCATGCCACGATGAGCGGCCCCTCGCGCGGGATCCTCGCAAGGTCGCTGTCGGTCCATGACGCGTGGATGCCGAATTCCCTCAGGGCGGCGGAGATAAAGGAGGACCCGGTTCCATCAGCCTGGGAGAGTGTGGCGCTGAAGCGGTCCAGGCCGAGTACACGGTCGGCGATGGTTGCAAGGCCTCCGAGGCTGGGTTTGAGCGTGAGCGGCTCCTGGGTCGGCATTGCGACCATCGTGCCGCGGTTCGGTGAGGAATCCGCGGCGCGCTGGTTACGATTTTGCGGCAGCGGTCAGCCGACGGTCGCGAGGATCCGCTTGCGGATCTCGGCGACAGGGAGCCGGTTGAGCTCGGTCGGCGAGACGCGATTGGGGATGACGGTCGGCAGGGCGGTCAGCTTCTCGGAGAGGACGAGGTTGCGGTTCGCGGTGACGTCGTCGACGCGGTCGATGGGCGTGAAGCGCGGCGCGGCCACGAGGACGCGGGCGTCCTGGCGGATGAGCTCGATGATGCCCTCGACGGATTCAGCGAAGCGGTCGAGCTCCGACTTGGTGTAGGACTCGGTCGGCTCGATCATCAGGCCGAAGGCCTCGGGGAAGGCGACGGTCGGAGCATGGTAGCCGAAGTCGAGGAAGAGCTTGCCCACGCGGCCGATGGCCGAGGCACGGGGCACGCCCACGGCCTCAATCTTCTTAAAGTCCTCGTCGGTGAGCGTGAGGATGAACTCGTGCATGCGCGGGATGTCCGCGGCTGCTGTGGGAAGCGAGGGATAGGTCTTGCGCAGGCGCTGGAAGAGGTAGCGGGCGGAGAGCACGGACATCGCGGCCATGCGGCGCACGCCCTCCTTGCCGAGGCGCTCGAGGTAGGTTAGCACGCGCACCTTGTGGGCGAAGTTGCCCCAGTGACGGTGGAAGCTGCCGATGGACTTGGGTGCCTTGTAAGGCACGAGCTTCGCGCCCTCGCGGCGGATCTGCCAGCCGGGGATGAAATCGACGATGCGGTGCGAGACGGCGACCATGCCGTCGCCAGGGCCGCCGCCGCCGTGCGGCACGGTCCAGGTCTTGTGTAGGTTGTTGTGCACGGCGTCGACGCCGAGCTTGTCGAGGTCGAGCCAGCCCGCGATGGCGTTCATGTTGGCGCCGTCCATGTAGACGAGGCCGCCGGCGGCGTGGATGCGCTCGGCCATGAGGCGGAAGTTGGTCTCGAAGACACCCGAGGTGTTCGGGTTGGTGCACATCACGCCGCAGACGCGGGGCCCGAGCTCGGCGAGGTGCGCGTCGAGGTCGGCGAGGTCGATCTCGCCGCTCGGCGCGGCCTTGAGCACGACAATGCCATACTTCTTGCCGTCGATGACCTTGGTGTCGAAGCCGGCGGTGGCCGCGGTGGCGAAGTTGGTCCCGTGGGCGCTGTTCGGGATGAGCAGCACGTCGCGGTTGTTGTCACCGCGCGCGCGGTGGTAGGCCTGGAACATCTTGATGCCCACGAGCTCGCCTTGGGCGCCGGCGACGGGCTGCGTGACCACGCCGGCGAGACCGGTGATGGCCTTGAACCACTCCTGGTGCTGGAAGATCACCTCGAGGCAGCCTTGGGCGTCCTCGATCGGCGCCTGCGGGTGCGCAGCGGTGAAGCCCTCGAGGCCCGCAGCCCAGTCGTTGAGGTGCGGGTTGTACTTCATCGTGCAGGAGCCGAGGGGGAAGCAGCCGGTGTCGGGGGAGACGTTCTGCTCGCCGAGACTGGTGTAGAAGTCGCGGAGCTCGGCGGCGGTGAAGCCGGGCACGCCCGCGGCCTCGGTGCGCCGGAGCGCGGCGGGGACCTCGGGGACCTTGGCGGTGCCGGCGGCCTTGCCGTAGAGCCCCTCGAAGAAGGCAACCAGTCGGTCGCAGTCGGCCTTCGTCTGCAGGTCGGAGAAGGAGACCTTGAGTAGGTGGCAGTTGCAGGGGGTGCGTCCGGTGATGTCGACACCCACATGGAGTCCGGCGGCGCGACCTTTCTGGATCACGTCGGCGGCAGACCCGGGCAGGATGAGCGAGAACTCATTCCAGAAGGCTTGGTCGGCGTGGCAGAGGCGCACTCCGGGAATCGCGCCGAGGCGGGCCGCGGCGGAGACGGCGAGCTCGCGGCCGGCGCGGGTGGCGTCGGCGAGTCCCTGGTCACCGCGCTCGAGGCAGGCGGCGCCGGCGAGGGTGGCGATGAAGGCCTGGTTGGAGCAGATGTTGGACGTGGCCTTGTCGCGGCGGATGTGCTGCTCGCGCGTGCTCATGACCATGACGAGGCAGTCGCGACCGGCGCTGTCCTTGGCCTTGCCGACGAAGCGGCCGGGCGTCGAACGCACGTCGTTGCGATTGGCATCGCCGAAGCGCACGGCGAAGAGCCCGAGGCCGGGGCCGCCGAAGTTGGCGCCGATGGCGAGGTGCTGGGCCTCGCCGCAGACGATGTCGGCGCCCTTGCGGCCGTAGCGTGCGGGCGGCTTGAGGCCGCCGGTGGCGAGGAGCATCGGGTCGACGATGGCGATGGACTTCACGCCGAGGTCGGCGATGGCGTCGGTGAGGGCGTCGACGTCCTCGAGCAGGCCGAGGTTGTTGACTTGGGGGAAGGCGACGGCGGCGAGGCGCTTGCCCAGGGGTGCGGCGGCGGCGCGGATGCCCTCGGGACTGAGGCGGCCCGTCTTGACGTCGGGCTGCACGAGCACGAGGTTGACCTTGGTGTCGGCGGCGTGCGTGCGCAGCACCTCGATGTCGCCCGGGAAGATGTTGGCGGCGACGAGCACGGTGTCGGCCTCGTCGACGAGGCGGAGCGAGCAGCAGATGGCCTCGTAGAGCGCGGTCGAGCGGTCGTAGAGCGACGAGTTGATGGCCTCGAAGCCGGTCAGCTGGCTCATCACGCACTGGTAGATCCAGTGGGTGGCGAGGGTGCCCTGGGAGCGCTCGGGTTGGTAGGGGGTATACGAGGTGGTCAGGTTGCGGATGCCGCAGACGAAAGGCACGATGGACTGCGTGCGGTAGACTTGGAGGCCGTCGCCGAGGAAAGGCGTCAGGTTGTGGTTTCGCTTGGAGAGCGCCTCCATCTTGTCGGCGAGTTCCTGGTAGCCGACCTCGGCGGGCAGGGGCAGGTCACCCCTGAACTTCACGCCATCCTCGATGTGCGAGTACATCTCGTCGAAGGACTTGGCCCCGACGGCCTTGAGCATCTCGGCGATATCCTGGTCGGTGGCCGGGATGTAGTGGCGGGCGAGCTCGCGGTTAATCTTGGAGGGGTCGTAGGGGAGCTTGGCCATGTTTGTTGACAGGATTTGTGAGGGATGGGCGACCCCTCGCAATCGCCACCCCTGTTTCCAGGGGGGTATTAGAGGAATTAAGGGTGCGGGGTAGGGGGGCTAAAGCGCCTTTTTCGCCGTTTTCCGCACCCCAAACGTTGGTCGGCTGACATCATTCCGTAACATTCGGATGCGAGGATACTCCTGCTTCCAAATCATGACCATGCTCCTCCGAACCCTAACCCTAGCGGCCTTCGCGGTCGCTCCCCTCGCGGCCCAGCAGGCCGCTGCACCGGCCGCCGCGGCTCCCGCCGTGACCCTCGATCCCAAGTTGCCCGACTACGGCATCACCTCGGGTGTCTCGGGCAATCTCAACTCCGTCGGTTCCGACACGCTCAACAACCTGATGACCTTCTGGGCGGAGGGCTTCAAGGCCCGCTACCCCAACGTGAATGTCCAGGTCGAGGGCAAGGGCTCCAGCACCGCTCCCCCTGCGCTCGCGACCGGCGCCGCCCAGCTCGGGCCGATGAGCCGCGAGATGAAGGCCTCGGAAATCGCCGCCTTCGAGGGTCGTTACGGCTACAAGCCGACCCGCATCGCCGTCGCCGTCGACGCGCTCGCCGTCTTCGTCCACAAGGACAACCCGATCAAGGGTCTCTCCCTCGACCAGGTCGACGCGATCTTCTCCTCCACTCGCAAGCGCGGTGGCCAGGAAATCGCCACCTGGGGCCAGGCCGGTCTGACCGGTCAGTGGGCGGGCAAGACCGTCTCCCTCTTCGGTCGTAACTCCGCCTCGGGAACCTACGGCTTCTTCAAGGACACCGCCCTGGCCAAGGGTGACTTCAAGTCCACGGTGAAGGAGCAGCCCGGTTCCTCCTCGGTCGTGCAGGGTATCGCCTCCGACCTCGGCGCCATCGGTTACTCCGGCATCGGCTATCGCACCTCGGGCGTCCGTCCTCTGCCCATCTCGGAGAAGGATGGACAGCCCTTCGTCGAGCCGAACCAAGCCAATTGCGAGAACGGCAGCTATCCGATCGCCCGCTTCCTCTACGTCTATGTGAACAAGGCCCCCAACAAGGACATGGACAAGCTGACCCAGGAGTTCATCACCTTCGTCCTCTCGAAGCAGGGACAGGAGGTCACCATCAAGGACGGCTACTTCCCGCTCCCCGCGCAAGTCGCCGACGAGGGCCGTGCCGCCCTCAAGTACTACTCCGCCGAGTAAGATCTTGTCGCCAACCCCTAGCCGGGACTCCCGCCACGCCCCCAGGGGTCGGCAGCAAGCGGAGGTCCGGTTGGGGTCAAGGCGGCTCTGGCGGCTGGCAACAGCCGCCTCCTCTTTAAAAAAACGCCGACACACCAAAGACACCGAGTGGACACATCCGACACATCACGCGCGCCGACCAAGCGCTTCGAGGTCAACACGCGCACGCTCGCGGTCGACCGCTGGATGTCCCGGCTCATCCATGTCGGCGGCATCTCCGTCATCGCCGCTGTGCTCGGGATGCTGGTGTTCCTCGTCGCCGAGGTTGTCCCGCTCTTCGCTGGTGCGCGCGTGACGGAGCTTCCCCCCGTGCCGCTCGCCGCCCCTGCCGGCTCTTTGGTGGGAGCCGATGAGTATGGCGAGCTCCCGCACGTCTGCCTGCCCGACGGCACGCTGCGCTTCCACCGTCCCGACGGCAAGCTGGAGCGGGAGTGGAAGCCCGATCTCGGTGGCCGCAAGGTGTCCTCCGTCCGTCGCGACGACCGCGGGGGGCTGCTGTTGCTCGGTTTGTCCGACGGTTCCGTCGCCGAGGTCCGGCTGGGCTATCGCGCGCGGTTCGATGAGGCCGGCGTGCGCACGGTCGAGGCTGATCCGTCGCTTGTCGGCATCCAGGCCGTGGGTGCGGCCGTGCCTGTCGAGTCTGCCTGGGTCGCGCGCGGCCAAGGTTCGAGGCTCTACATCGTCCGCCAGAAAGTCGGCGGCGAATCCCGCCTGACGGGATTGCGCGTGACAGAGCGCAAGGCGCTTGGCGGCAAGGTGCGCTCAACCCCGGGAGAGCCTTTCGCAGTCGCCGCCGACTTCGCGGACATCGAGTCCGAGCTGGTTCCGTCGACCGGCGACATGGTGCTGGCGATTCGCCGTGGCGGTGAGGTGGCCGTCATCGCCGATGCCGGCGAGGGTTTCCGCCAGATACAATCCTTCCGACCGGTCGGCGAGTCGCGTCGGGTGACGTCCGCCGGCCTCGTCCTCGGTGACGTCACCGCGGTCTTCGGCTCGGATGACGGCTCCGAGCATGTCTGGTCACTGCACCCGCAGCGACAGGCTGATGGCAAGCTGCTGCGCCGCTGGGGAGAGGTGCGCGCAAGTGAGCTCTTCTCCGGCGCGATGCTCGGCTTCGCCCCCGCGCTCGGCAACAAGTGCTACCTCGCGGTCGCCGCCGACGGCATGCAGATCCGGCACCTCACCACAGGCTCGGTGCGCTGGGAGGGACAGGGTGTCGCGGGTTTCCGCTCCGCCTTCTTCTCGCGCAACCATGATCTTCTCGGCGTGGTCGATGCGCGCGGGGACCTCCGTCGCTGGTCGATCATGGACCACCATCCCGAGGCCGGCTGGCGCGCCTTCTTCGGCAAGGTCTGGTACGAGGGCGGCATGGGTCCGGAGTATGCCTGGCAGTCGAGCTCGGGAAGCGACGACTTCGAGCCCAAGTACTCCCTCATGCCGCTGGTCTATGGCACCTTCAAGGGCACGCTCTTCGCCATGGCCTTCGCGCTGCCCGTCGCGCTGCTCTCGGCCGTCTACGTCTCCCAGTTCCTCCGTCCGTCGGTCAAGAAGTTCATCAAGCCGACGATGGAGGTCATGGCCTCGCTGCCCTCCGTTGTTCTGGGCTTTGTCGGCGGGCTCTGGCTCGCGCCGCTGGTCGACGCGCATCTCGTGGCCTTGCTCGCCATGGCGCTCACCTTGCCGGCCGCCGGGTTGCTCTTCGGTGCCATCTGGTCGGCGATGCCGCTCTCCGTGCGTCGCCGCGTGCCTCCGGGGCGCGAGTTCCTGGCGCTCGTGCCGGTGCTCCTGCTTGCCGCGTGGGCGGTCTGGCTCGCCGCTCCGGGTATCGAGGCCGCGCTCTTCACCGTGGCCGATCCCGGCAGCGGACAGCCCGTGGCCGACTTCCGCGAGTGGTGGCGCCAGGCCACGGGTCTCGGATACGACGCCCGCAACGCGGTGGTGGTCGGCTTCGTGATGGGCTTCGCCGTCATCCCGGTCATCTTCACCATCGCGGAGGACGCGCTTTCCAACGTGCCCCCCGCGCTGGTCTCCGGGTCGCTCGCCCTCGGGGCCAGCCGCTGGCAGACCGTCTGGCGCGTGATCATGCCGACGGCCCTGGCCGGTATCTTCTCCGCGGTGATGATCGGGTTCGGTCGCGCCGTCGGCGAGACCATGATCGTGGTCATGGCCACCGGGAACACGCCCGTGATGGAGCTCAATGCCTTCAGCGGCATGCGCACGCTCTCGGCGAACATCGCGGTCGAGCTGCCCGAGGCGCCGGTCGGTCACACCCACTACCGCGCGCTCTTCCTGGGCGCCTGCTGCCTCTTCCTGCTCACCTTCGCCCTCAACACCGCCGCCGAGGTGCTGCGCCAGCGCCTGCGTGAGCGTTACAAAGTCATCTGACATGTCCGATCCCGTGCCCAATCTCCCCGACGCCAAGCCTCCCTCTGGCGAGGCCTTTGTCTGGTTCACCGGTGTCGGCCTGCTCTGCGGTCTCGCCATGGTGGCGTTGTTGGTCGGTGTCATCGTCACCCAGGGCCTGCAGGCCTTCGGCACGCCGGCGGTGGCGCGCACCGAGCTGGCGGATGGGCGTGTGTTGCTCGGCCCCCTCGCCCAGACGCGACTGAAGCCGGGCACGCCCGCGGTGGAGGAGCGCCTTGAGCGCCAGTACCAGGTTGGCCTCCGCGAGGTCAATGGACAGTCCTATGTGTGGGTCGACGAGTCCCTGGTGCGCGGCGAGTCGTTCCCGCCGGACGCGCTCGTCCTCGAGCGCTTGGAGAACGGTGCCGCCTTCCTGCTGCCGCAGGGGCTGCGGCGGAAGGACGGCACACTGGTGTCTGCCAAGTCCGAAACCTTCCTGCCCGCCTTGGCCGCGGCGGTCGACGCCTCCGCCGCGATCCGCGCGCGCGTCGAGTCCATCGAGCGCGGGCGCATCGGCGACGTGAACGCCGCGATGCAGGACGCGAAGATCGCCCTGCGCAAGGCCGAGGACCGCCGCGGCGACGTCGCTGCGGCCCGCGCGCGCGTCGACGCGCTCGAGGCGGAGTACCGCGTCCTAGCTGAGGAGGCGCGCGCCGCGCGCGCGACCGACACCGGCGATATTCTCGTGGCTGTCGACGGAGCCGGCCGTGTGGTCGAGGTCCCTGCCGCTGCTATCGTTCGTTTCTGGCAGCCCAACCTGATGGGTTGGTTCGACAAGCTCGGGCTCGCCCTCGAGCGTCTCTGGGAGTTTGTCAGCGGCGAGCCCCGCGAGGCCAACACCGAGGGCGGCCTGCTCCCCGCGCTTTTCGGCACGCTCGTCATGACGGTCTTCATGAGCGTGATGGTGACACCCTTCGGCGTCATCGCCGCCATCTACCTGCGCGAGTACGCGCGTCAGGGTCCCGTGCTCCGGCTCGTGCGCATCAGCGTGAACAACCTGGCCGGGGTGCCCTCGATCGTCTTCGGCGTCTTCGGTCTCGGCTTCTTTGTCTACGTGCTCGGCGGCACGGTCGACCAGCTCTTCTTCTCCGACCAGCTGCGCTACAATAACAACACGCCGGTCTTCGGGACCGGCGGGCTGCTCTGGGCCTCGCTCACCCTGGCCCTCATGACGCTTCCCGTCGTCATCGTGGCCACGGAGGAGGCGCTCGCGGCGGTCCCCCGCGGCATGCGCGAGGCCTCGTTGGCTTGCGGCGCCTCGAAGTGGCAGACCATCCGCAGCGTGGTCCTTCCGGCTTCCGCCCCCGGCATCCTCACCGGCGTCATCCTCGCGATGGCCCGCGGGGCCGGTGAGGTCGCCCCCCTGATGATTGTCGGCGTGGTCAAGCTCGCCCCGACGCTGCCGCTCGACGGGCAGTTCCCCTTCCTGCATCTTGACCGAAAGTTCATGCATCTCGGTTTCCACATCTACGACCTGGGCTTCCAGTCGCCCGACTCCGATGCCGCCCGCCCGATGGTGTTCGCCTCGACCCTGCTGCTCCTCTGCCTCGTCGTGGTCCTGAACCTCGGCGCCATCTCCATCCGCAACCGTCTCCGTGAACGCTACAAAACCGCCGCCTTCTGAACCCGCCGCCATGAATCCCGCTCCCTCGCGTATCCAGGTCCGACCCAGCACGCCGGGCGATGGTCGCCCCGACTACATCCGCATCGCCGACTATGGTTTCTGGTACGGTGCGAAGAAGGCCCTCGATGCCATCAGCCTCGATATCCCCGAGCGCCAGGTCACGGCCTTCATCGGCCCCTCGGGTTGCGGCAAGTCGACCCTGCTGCGCAACCTGAACCGCATGAACGACCTGATTGACGGCGTGCGCCATGAGGGCGACATCACCGTCGATGGCCGTTCCATCTACGACCCCACGGTCGAGGTCATCTCGCTGCGTCGCCGCGTGGGCATGGTCTTCCAGAAGTCCAATCCCTTCCCCAAGTCGATTTACGAGAACGTCATCTACTCCCTGCGCGTCGCCGGCGTCTCCGACCGTGCGGTTCTCGACGAGGTCTGTGAGACCTCGCTCCGCCGCGCCGCCCTGTGGGACGAGGCCAAGGACCGACTGCAGGACAGCGCCCTCGGTCTGTCTGGCGGCCAGATGCAGCGGCTCTGCATCGCCCGGGCCATCGCCAACCAGCCGGAGATCCTGCTGATGGACGAGCCCTGCTCGGCCCTCGATCCCATCGCCACCGGCAAGATTGAGGAGCTCATCCATGAGCTCAAGACCCAGTTCACCATCGTCATCGTCACCCACTCCATGCAGCAGGCGGCGCGCGTCTCCGACCGGACAGCATTCTTCTACCTCGGGCGCCTGATCGAGGCCGACAAGACGGAGAAGATCTTCATGAACCCCGCCCAGGCCCAGACTGAGGCCTATATCTCAGGCCGCTTCGGCTGATTCCCCTTAACCCGGATTCCAAAACCAACCACACTCACGCCATGCAACGCTACTTCCACGAGGAGCTTCGCCAGCTCCGCGACGACCTCGTCCTGATGGGCGAGCGCACCCTCGACATGACCCGCCGCTCGCTCCGAGCCCTGGAGGAGGGCGACACCGCCCTCGCGCTCCAGGTCAGGGGCATGGACGACGGCGTCGACGAGCTTGAGAAGCGTGTCGACCGCGAGATCATGCGCTACCTGACCCTCTTCGGCCCGATGGGCGGGGACGTCCGCCTGCTGCTCGCGGCCCGCGACATCGGACATGACCTCGAGCGCGTGGCCGACGAGGCCTCCGTCATCGCCCGCCGCACCCTCACCATCGCCGAGCGCGGACCGCTCCGCGACCTGCTGCAGGTGCCGGCGGAGGGCAGGCTCGCCGCCGCGGCCCTGCGCGACGCGCTCGACAGCTTCATCGAGGGTGACATCGAGAAGGCGCGCGCGGTGCTGGCCGGCGACGCCGAGATCGACCGCCTGAACCGGGAGAACTACACCGCGCTCTTCGGGCGCTCGGGCGACGCCGCCAAGGTCTCCGCCTCGCACGTCGAGCTCATCTTCATCTCCAAGGCCTACGAGCGCATCGGCGATCACGCCAAGAACATCGCCGAGCAGGTCATCTTCCTGCTCAGCGGCGAGGACGTGCGTCACGCGCGCTGAGGGCGTTCGCGCTTCCCATCGCGGTCGGCACCTGCTTGGTTCGTGGCATGAACCGGCAGGAGCGCGCTGACTTTGTCGCCCGGGAGCTCGCGCGGCTCTATCCGGAGACGCCGGTCCCGCTCGACCACACCGACGCCTTCACGCTGCTTGTCGCCGTCGTGCTCTCCGCGCAGTGCACCGACAAGAAGGTCAACGAGGTCACGCCCGCGCTCTTCGCGGTGGGCGGCGACCCGGCGCGCATGGCCGCCCTCGGCGTGCCGCGTGTCCACCGGCTCATCCGGCAACTCGGGCTCGCCCCGCAGAAGTCCAAGGCGCTGGTCGGTCTCTCGCGCATGCTCCTGGATCTCCACAGGGGCGAGGTCCCGCGGACGTTCGAGGAGCTGGAGGCGCTGCCCGGCGTCGGTCACAAGACGGCCTCGGTGGTGATGGCCCAGGCCTTCGGGGTGCCCGCCTTCCCCGTCGACACGCACATCCACCGCCTCGCCAAGCGGTGGCGCCTGAGTCCGGGCAAGTCGGTCGAGCAGGTCGAGCGCGACCTCAAGCGCGTCTTTCCCGTGCCGACCTGGAACCAGCTGCACCTGCGCATCATCTTCTACGGCCGCGAGCACTGCACCGCCCGGGGTTGCGACGGCAAGACCTGCGGCATCTGCCGGGCGCTCAGCGCACGAGCGCCTCGTGGCGCCGCCTGAACTCGTCGGTCCACGGGGCGGGCTGGTGCGTCACGCCGTCCATCCGGCAGACGGTCCGCGAGCCGCGGCAATGCAGCGTGGTGCCATCCGACGAGCGGAACTCGAAGTCGACGGTGAGCCCGGCGGCGCGGACCTTGGTCACGCGGAGGATGACATCGACCTCGCACTCGGGGCGGATGGGCGCGAGGTAGTGCAGGTCAAGGTCGCGGACCACCACGTAGACGTCCGGGGCCACCCGCGGGTCGAGGGTGTCGACCCCCATCGTTTCGACGAAGAAGGTCTTCTGTGCGCGCTCGATCAGCAGCACGTAGTGTGAGTGGTGCAGGATGCCTAGGCCATCGGTCTGGTCGAACCACGTCTTGGTCCGGAACACGAAGGAGCCGTCGGGTCGCAGGGGCATGGGGGGATTAGAGCCCAAAGCCGCCGCCGCGGAAGGCCAAAACGCTCCGCGGGGCACCGGGCTCGAACCAAAGCCTCGTTGGCGTGTCAGATGCTGTCGGCAATGATGTTTGAGCCCCACGCGATCGGTCGGCGGCGATTCCTGCGGCAAGGCGGATTCGCCCTGCTCGGCGGGGTGCTCCTCGCCGGGTGCGGCGGCGATGCCGCCAGGCGCAGTGTCTACCTGCTTGAGGCGGAGAACTTCGACGACCTTGGTGGTTGGGAGCTGGACCATCAGTCGATGGGCCAGATGGGCTCCCCTTATCTCTTGGCGCATGGTCTGGGTATCCCAGTCCGAGACGCCGTGACGCGCCTCCGCGTCGACGCGCCGGGTCGCTACCGGGCCTGGGTGCGCACGCGCGACTGGGTCGCCCCATGGAAGGCGCCCGGGGCGCCCGGCAGGTTCCAAGTGCGGGTCAACGGCGCGCCACTCGACCCGACCTTCGGCACCGTGGGCGTCGATTGGCACTGGCAGGACGGAGGATGGGTCGAGTTGCGAGAGCACAACCTCATCGCGCTCCATGACCTCACCGGGTTCGAGGGACGTTGCGACGCGATTGTCTTCTCGAGAGATCCGGATTTCCGTCCGCCCGAGGAGCCTGCCGCGCTCGCGTCCTGGCGACGGGAGATGCTCGGACTTGCCCCTGCGGTCGACGTCGAGGGCGACTTCGACCTCGTGGTGGTCGGCGGCGGCATCGCCGGCACAGCCGCGGCGGTCTCCGCCGCCCGCCAGGGGTTGCGCGTGGCCCTGCTGCAGGACCGTCCCGTCCTCGGCGGCAATGGCAGCTCCGAGGTCCGCGTCTGGCCCGAGGGGCACACCCGGCGCAAGCCCCATCCCCATGTCGGCGAGATTGTCGAAGAGCTGCTCACGCCGCGCACCCCGGGCGCAGCCAACGCCAAGCCGGCTCATTACTTCGGCGACCAGCGCAAGCTGGACCTCGTCGCGCGCGAGCCGCGCCTGCATCTCCTGCTCCTGCAGCATGTGCTCGGTGTCGAGATGCAGGGTGGTCGCATCGTCGCGGTCGTCGCCCAGCACATCCGCACTGGCGTGCGCATCCGCGTCCGTGGTCGGTTGTTCGCGGACTGCACCGGTGACGCCACCGTCGGTTTTCTCGCGGGCGCCGATCACGAGACCCAGGGCGCACAGGGGCTCGGTAGCACCAATCTCTGGAACGTGCTCGATGTGACCGACCGCAAGGCCGTCCTCGAGTGCGAGTGCAAGGACAAGGAGGACCTCGCGCTGGCCCTTGAGGCGGGCAAGGCGGCCGCACCTTTCCCGCGGTGTCCTTGGGCCCTTGATCTCAGCGACAAGCCCTTCCCCGGCCGCAAGGGCCATCGCGGGCAGTGGAAAGGCGAGGGCCTCGCGAACCTCGGCGACTGGTTCTGGGAGAGTGGTTTCGACCGCGACCCCATCACGGAGATCGAGCGCATCCGCGACACGAACTTCCGCGCGATGTACGGGGCTTGGGATGCGCTCAAGAACGTGGACGGACTTTACCCCAATCACCGCCTCGGCTGGGCCGCGTTCATCGCGGGAAAGCGCGAGTCGCGACGGCTGATGGGCGACGTTGTGCTCGACGCCACGCACTTCACCTCGGGCAAGGTCTGGGAGGATGGTTGTTTCCCCTGCTCATGGCACATCGACCTGCATGCGCCCGATCCCGCCTTCAGCCAAGGCGGGGAGGCGTTCATCTCACGAGCCACCGAGGGCAAGGCCTATACCTACAAGGGTCCCTACTGGGCACCTTACCGTGTGCTCTATAGCCGTAATATCCCCAACCTCTTTATGGCGGGACGGGACATTAGCGTCACCAAGGAGGGCATCGGTCCTGTCCGTGTCATGCGCACCACGGGCATGATGGGTGAGGTCGTGGGCAAGGCCGCTTGGATCTGCGTGCGTCACGGCGTGGATCCGCGCGGGGTTTACCGCAATCACCTTGCGCTGCTGAAGTCGCTGCTGGATGCGCCTGGTACGGCGCGACGCAGCTCGGTTGACGGCGAACTGGCCTGAGCTCAGGCGGCGCGAAGGCTGGCGGCGAGTCGATCCAGCGCCTCCCACGTGTCATGGGCTGGCCGCAGATTCAGGTCGCGGCGGGCGGCCGAGACATCGAACCAGTGGTCTTTCGCGAGCTCGGTCGCGACAAAGCGGGTCATCGGCGGTTCGCCGCGCAGGCGGAGCGTCGCCCAGGTTGCCTCGAGCGCCGCACCCCCGGCATAGGCCACGGGAAGGGGCACGTGACGCGTGACCGGCGGCAGGCTGGCGCCTGCGAGCAGGCGGTTGATGAAATCCCAGAGATGCACCGGCTCGCCCTGCGAGAGGAAATAGGCTCGGCCCTGCGCGCGTCCGGCGCGCAGGGCCTCGAGCGCGGCGAGGTGGGCGTCGGCCGCGGTGTCGACATGGGTGACGTCGACCTGGTTCTGCCCGTCGCCGATGATGGCGAGCCGTCCGGCGCGTGCCCGCGCGAGGATCCGGGGAAAGATATGCGGATCGCCGGGGCCCCAGATGAGATGGGGGCGCAGGGCGCAGGCGCTCAGCCCCTCCCGCGCCGCGGCTAGCACGCGGCGCTCGGCCTCGGCCTTGGTTCGCGCGTAGTGGCACAGCCAGTCTCGTCCGAGGGGCAGGGATTCATCGGCGCCGCGGAAGGGGCCGCGGTTGAAGACAACGCTCGGCGTGCTGGTGTGGACGAGGTGGGCGACGCCCTCGGCTCGGCAGGCGTCGATGACCGACTGGGTGCCCGCGATGTTGGCGCGCTCATACTCGGCGCTCGGACCCCAGACGCCTGCCTTGGCCGCCACGTGGAAGACCGCCTCGCACCCGCGCGCCGCTGCGCGCAGATGGTCCGGGTCGGCGATGTCGCCTGGCAGGAACTCGATGCCGCTCGCGGCTAGGTCGGGTTGCGCTGACCGACCGGTGGCGCGCACCCGCCATCCGCGCTGCAGGCAGCGCACGGCGATGGCTCGTCCGAGAAAGCCGCCGCCCCCGGTGATGAGCACCCGCGGCGCGCTCATCGCAGTCGGTCGCCGTCGCGGGCGAGTCCGCGCGCGTTCCATGCGCGCGTCACGGTGAGGCGGTGGATCTTGGCGTTGTGGCGCACGTCCACCGGCAGGGAGCGTTGGAAGACGACGGCCGCCACGCGTGCGGCAAGTGGGTTGATGGTCGCGTGATGGCGCAGATCCTCGGCGAGCACGCGCGCCTCGCGCGCATCCTCCGGCATGCGGCGCGGCTCGACCACGAGCACCGGGCGCTGGCGGCCGCGCGGCCCGACGCCGACCAGCGCGCAGCGGCGGACGTCGGGATGGTCCGCGAAGGCCGGCTCGACCGACTCGGTGGTGAGGACGCCCTCGGCGGTCTCGAGTTTCTCGGCGCGCCGCCCGTGGAACCAGAGCCGTCCGCGCGCATCGAGGGATCCGAGGTCGCCCATGCGGTGCCAAGTTCGGCCCTGCGTGTCCGTTGTCTTGGCCAAGGCGGTCGCCTCGGGATTGCGGTCGTAGGCCCGCGTCACGGTGGGTCCGGTGGCGAGGATTTCCCCGATCTCACCGGGCGCGCAAGCGGCGGCGTCCTCGAGTCGGTGGATGGGCCCCTCCACCTCGCGCACGACACGGATTTCGACGCCTGCGGCCGGGCGTCCCACGCAGGTGCCCGCGCCGCGCCGTGCCGCGGCGCCCGTCTCGGAGAGCACCTCGGATGATCGGATGGTGGTCACAGGCAGGCATTCGGTCGCACCGTAGGGTGTGTGGACGGTTGCGTTCGGCGCCACTCGCGCAAGTCGCGCGAGCAAACCCGGTGGCACGGGTGCTCCCGCGATTAGGATACGCTCGAGCGAGGGTAGCCCGAGGTTGCGCGCCTCGGCTGAGCGGGCAAGCAGGTCCCAGAGCGTCGGCGATCCGAAGCTGCTGGTGACGCGCTCGGCCCGGATGCACTCGATGAGGGGTGCCGGGTCGGCGGCGGCCGGTTGCGACGGATCCATCCACGGCGTCACCGTGGTCACGCCGAGGGCGGGATTGAAGAGCGCGAAGACGGGAAGCAACGGTAGGTCGACTTCGCCGCGGTTGATTCCGAAGGTGTTGCGCACAAGCGCGACCTGCGCGTCGAGCATCCCGTGGGTGTAGACCACGCCTTTCGGGGCTCCGGTTGAGCCGGAGGTGAAGAGGATCGCGGCGGTCTCGTCGGCCTCGCCGGGGTGAATCGGGCTGGGCAGGCGCGAACGCGCCGCGGCGAGCGAGCGCTCCCAGGCGCGGTCGCCGACGGTCACGCGGGTTCGCAGGCTGCCCCAAGCGCGCAGGGGTAGGCGGGAGAACAGCGTTGCCTTGCGGATGCCGACCAAGGCGCTGGGCTGGGTGCGGGCCACGCAGTTGAGCAGGGTGCGCAGGCCCATGCCGGGGTCGAGGGCAACGGGCACGCCGCCCGCCTTGAGCAGGCCGTACATCCCGATGATGAGGTCGTGTCCGGGGCGCAGGGCCAGGATCACGCGGTCGCCGGGTGCGATGCCGGCGGCGCGGAAGACCCGGGCGGCGGCGTCGCTCTCCGCATCGAGCTCGGCGAAGCTTGTCGTGTGGTAACCGAGTTGTCCGTCGGGTCCGAGCGAGACGGGTGACTTGACCGCGGTCGCATGGGGCTGCTCCTGGGCGAACTGCCGCAGGTGGCGGGCGACATTGTGCGAGCTGTCCGTCATGCGTTGTGCGGGCTCAACCTACGGATGGGCGTGTCATCCGTGCAAGCGGCTTCCCGCTTTGTCGGGCAATGAAAAGGCCCCGTTGCCGGGGCCTTTTGGAAGAGCCTGCGAGGGCTCAGTAGTCGGTCAGGGTGATCGCGCCCCAGAAGAGGGTGATGCGGTCTCCGCTGCTGGTGCGGCGGCTGTAGAGCTCATCGGTGCGGAGGGGGATCGTCGCGGAGTTGTTCGAGGCATACGAGCCGGGCTCGATGGTCACGATACCGAGGAAGTTGTGGGCACGCTCCAGGGTGACATTGCATCCGTGGTTGGGCGTGTCGTAGGTGGTGCAACCGACGAGGGTCGCGGCGAGAAGAAGCAGGGCGGAGGTCTTCATCGGTGGGGGAAGGGACTTTTATCCTTGTCCGTGCCCGGCTTGAGACAAGTCCGGAATCAGCCCCCTTGACCCAGCTTGAACCACAGTTCGAGCCATTCTGGGCCGCGGAAGAACCAGAGGGCGCCGGCCAAGGCTAGGCTAGGCACAAACGGGACCGAAGCGGGCCCCTCGACGCCTTTTAGGCGGGCACGAATCAGCCCTGGGAGGACGAGGAGCAGGCCGATGACCGAGCCCCCGAAGAGCGCGAAAAGGGCTCCTTGCCACCCGCCGAACGCGCCAATGCCGGCGCAGAGGATGATGTCGGCCTCACCCATGGCCTCGCGGCCGGCGAAGGCCGTGCCGATGGTCCGAACCCACCAGGTGGACGCAGTGCCGATGGCGATGCCGAGCAGGGAGGCCTGGGTCGCCACGAGTCGGTCGACGAGGGCGAGCTCGTGACCCTCGGCGCCATGAATCGAGGGTAACGCGATGGAGAGAAGCAGTCCGGAGACGACCAGCAGGAAGTTCGGCGCGTCGGGCACGAGCATCGACTCGATGTCGCAGGCGGCGAGCAGCAGGAGCAAGGGAAGCAGCACGGAGGCCGCGATTGCCGAATCCGTCGGTAGCCAGAGCCAGGCGGCGGCCAGGGCGGCGCCCCCAGCGAGTTCGAGCAGCGGGTAGCGGATGGATATCGGGGTTCCGCAACAGCGTGACCGTCCGCGCAGGGCGAGCCAGCCAAGCAGGGGAACGTTCAGCCAGAAGGGAATGCGAGCTCCGCAGGCGCAGCTGGACGGCGGTGTCGCGATGGACAAGCCGCGCGGAATCCGGTGTGCGCAGACATTCAGGAACGAGCCGATGCACAGTCCGATGATACCTGCGACAAGCACGACCAAAGCCGGGTGCGAGAGGTGGAGTGCTTCGAGCGGGTGCATGCGGCGGTGAGGGGGTGGGGCCGTCGGGTCAGGCTTCGCCGAGGGCCTTTGCCATGGCGTGGATGGGAGGAAGGATACCCGTCCACGCCCGGAAGGCGAGGGCGCCCTGCCAGCGGAGCATGGGTCTGCCATCGCAGGCGCGTAGCTTGCGGGCGCGCGCCGCGACGACGAGTGCCGAGGGCGTCGCACCGTACGTTGCGTCGAAAACGAACATGTCGGACTTGAGAATTTCCGGTGGGATGGGCGAGGGGTCCTCCGGCTTGAGTCCCAGGGATGTGCAATTCACGACCACGGCACCGGCGGGCAGGGTGGGGTCGGCGAGCGGCGCATGGCGCACGCGAGGGTCGTTCAGGGCTTTGGCCAGCTCCTCCCGTCGGCTCTCGGTCCGATTGAGAATGAGCATCTCGCCGCAGCCGATGCGGAGGCAGGCGAAGGCGACGGCGCGGGCGGCTCCACCGGCGCCGAGCACCACAATCGGACGTTGCTCAGGCCCGCTGCCGGATTGCTCGCGCAGGGCCTCAGCGAAGCCGGCTCCATCGGTGTTCAGGGCGCGCCAGCCGCGCGCCACGGGCACGAGCGTATTCGTGGCACCGCAGTCGGCGGCGGTGAGGTCGGTTTCCTGCACGAGCCGCATGGCGGCGACCTTATGGGGTACGGTGAGATTGGCTCCCGCGCAGCCCATGAGCCGGAGGTGTTCGAGGGCCTTCGGTAGTTCCTCGGCGTGCACGAGTATGCGGCGGTAACGGCGTCCGCGCAGCGAAGGGTGGGTCGGCGCGAGCAGCGCGAGTGATGCCTGGTGCATCACCGGGCTGAGCGAGTGCGCGATGGGGTCTCCGAGCACGGCGAAGTCACCTGCTTGGAATCGACCGGCGGCCAGGTCGGCCGCGGTCAGGATGTCAGCGGCGGCCATGGCGGTTCTTACCCGAGAGGGCGGCGGCGAGATCGAGGAAGCACTGCGTGCGCGCGGCGTCGCCCTGCTCGGCGTACTGCGTGGCGAGAATGCGGCAGGCGCGCGCGAGGGTCGCGCGGGTGTCGGCGGGCGCGAGGAGCTCGTCGGTGTCGGGCAGGTCGTTCTCGCGCAGGGCAAGCCTGAGCTCATCGGCGGTGCGGAAGGACCCGCCGGCGAAGCAGTCGACATAGATCGGACCGTTGTCGCCGAACCAGCCAACCATGAAGCGTCCGGGCACGTCGACGGGGCTGAGCTCAAGTCCGGCGCGTCGCGCGACCAGCAGGAACAGCACGCTGAGCGCGAGCGGGTTGCCCCGGTGCGAGCGGAGGACCTGCGAGGGCAGGGTGCTCTCGGGATCGCCATTGCCCTCCTCGGATGCGCGGAACCCAGCCTCGCCGAAGAGGACCCGGCTGATGCTGCGAAGGCGTGAGCGGATGTCGGAGGGGTTGACGGCGAGTCCGCGGGCGCGTTCGCCGAGTCGGTCGAGCTCGGTGCGCAGGGCGTTGTCGGGCAGCGAGGGGTCGATGATGCGCTCTAGGGCGAGCAACCCGTCCTCGAGGTTGGCGTCACGGTCGCGGGCCACGGCGAGGAAGCCGAGGCTTGCCGCCTCGGGTGTGCGGAGTCGGCGCAGCAGGTCTCGGGCGGGCCCGCTCAAGTCCGACTCGGATGCCAGACCCTCGAGCCAGCGCATGCCCTCGTCGCCGGCTTGGCGGACACGGTCAAGCACGGCTCCTTGGACCACCGGGGAGGGGTCGTCGAGCAGCCGGCGCAATGCGGCGAGCTCCCGGGTTTCGGCCATGGGCTAGAAGTTGGCGGGTAGGACGAGGGTGGGCAACACAACACCCCTGGCGCGACAGGGCGGCGCGGTGAGCGACGCTTTGGCTCTACCCATGTCCCCGCGAGGTCGCCCCTTGCCCTTAGTCGGGGCATTTCTCGGCGCAAATCCCATCGCGGCTTGGCTCGGCTGATGCATCCTAAGTCCCATCATGAGTCATCCCTTCGGAAACCTGACGGACAAGAGCGCCGAGGCCATCGTCTCGGCCCAGGCCGAGGCCACGCGGCGCGGCCACGCGGTGGTCGAGCCCGCACATGTCGTGCTCGCGCTGCTCGGTCAGGAAGGCGGCGTGGTGCCCGCCCTCCTTCGCCGCACGGGTAAGAGTGCCGATGCGCTGCGTGCCGCGGTCGAGAAGCAACTCGCCCGCTCGCCCCGCGTCAGCGGCGGCAACGCGGCCGGATTCTCCGGCGAGGCCCAGCAGGCGCTGATCCGTGGCAAGGCCGAGGCTGAGGCGATGAAGGACGACTATGTCTCCGCGGAGCACCTCCTCCTCGGTCTCGCCGAGGCCCCCTCGCTCAAGGCCGCCTTCGCCTCCATCCAGCTGGAGCGCGGCGCCATCCTCGAGGCCTTGGTCGGGCTGCGCGGCTCGCAGCGCGTGACCAGCGCGACGCCGGAGGGTTCCTATGAGGCGCTGGCCAAGTACGGCATCGACCTGACCGCGCGCGCCCGCGCGGGCAAGGTCGACCCGGTCATCGGGCGCGACGAGGAGATCCGCCGCGTCATCCGTATCCTCTCGCGCCGCACCAAGAACAACCCCGTGCTCATCGGCGAGCCGGGCGTCGGCAAGACCGCGGTGGTCGAGGGCCTCGCCCAGCGGATCGTGCGCGGCGACGTGCCCGAGGGCCTGCGTGACAAGGTCATCTGGTCGCTCGACCTCGGCGCCCTGCTCGCCGGCTCGAAGTACCGCGGCGAGTTCGAGGAGCGGCTCAAGGCCGTCCTCGGCGAGGTCCAGGGTGCGGAGGGTCGCATCCTGCTCTTCATCGACGAGTTGCACACGCTGGTCGGGGCCGGGCGCACCGACGGCGCGATGGACGCGAGCAACCTGCTCAAGCCGATGCTCGCCCGGGGCGAGTTGCACTGCATCGGCGCGACCACGCTCGACGAGTATCGCCAGCACATCGAGAAGGATGCCGCGCTCGAGCGGCGCTTCCAGCAGGTGCTGGTCGAGCCGCCGAGCGTG
>Ga0129333_10000622_pt1 | contig 29965 bp, 51 predicted proteins | sample CPB6_08_DNA_FD_94474 | JGI IMG/M metagenome (GOLD analysis project Ga0129333, IMG submission 94474) | Freshwater to marine salinity gradient microbial communities from Chesapeake Bay, USA - CPBay_Sum_0.6_0.8_DNA | ecosystem: Environmental > Aquatic > Marine > Coastal | place: USA: Chesapeake... | reverse complement strand
TGATTGCTTTAACTTCAGTATCCTTCCGTAACTGTCTAATCGATCTTGAAACAAACCAAGAAGTGATATTATGCTCAACAGATTGGGTGTCTGGGTGGATGCAGAGGCGCGAAAGTTCAAATAGTCCTTGTTGTTCATTCCGTTCTAATCCAAATGCTCCTTGTGCAATTTCTGGGACAGGTAGTCCAGTAAAAATTATGACACCAAGTAGTCCACCAATCTTTAGTGGACAGAAATCGTTTTTCTTGAATAATCCATAATTATAACCACTTTTGAATCCTTTTGAGATGTCTTTCAAATAGTGATATTTCAGTAAAAGTTCTTCTGCTTCCTTTTTACTGACTTTATCAATATAATACTCACTTTTCATTCAACATATATTCTACCGTATTTGCAACGTCATTCATTGCATCTCTCAAATTTGGTTGTTGTCCTGATTCTTGTTTAATAATTGGACGAGCATCATCACACAAAGTCCACCGCCACTGTCCCATATCTTTGCACCACCAGAGATTAATTTTCATTTTTCTGATACTCCAATTTAATCCAATTAATCAGAGCATTAACTTCCATTCTATCTTGCTCAGACCAGTCTAAAGTTTCTTTAACTCTAGCATAACAGGTAAGTGCATCAATTGCAAGTTGTCGGTCTCTTTGTGATATTAATGACATTTTGGAGTTTTGCGAACTCAAGCCCCCGACAAGATTTGAACTTGCGACATCGGCTTTACAAAAGCCGCGCTCTACCACTGAGCTACAAGGGCATTAATCTGCTGGCAATAATTCAGGATTTTCTAATTCTACATCAAAAAGCATTGGGTGGCAAAGTTCGTCTATCAGATAAAAAGATGACCGATAAAGTTCCTCTGGTTCATATGCTAACGTTTGATTTGCTGCTTCTACTACTTCTGTTGTGTGAAGTGATGTATGTGGCAGTTCATCAAATGTAAAAGGAATTCCATTTATAAAATACATCAGAACAATTTGTGTTCCTTTGTTATACCAACAATAGGCAGTTTCTATGCGATATTTCATAGATAACCGTTTTTTGTTTATTTAGGAGTCAATTAAAACTCCTAATAGGAACGGGGAGGGTCGAACTCCCACGGGATTAACTCCCAACGGATTTTAAGTCCGGTGCGTCTACCTGTTCCGCCACGCTCCCATAAAAATCACGCTTGATACGTGATAGGATTATACTTGATAAACTCCCAGAATGTCAACTTCATTTCTTTTTGTGACATTCCGCAGTGTTTTGCTGCTTTAGGGAGATTCCACTTTGCAGAAAAGAGTGCTTCATTTGCCTCTTTTACATTTTCTGGAGTAGTTTTAACTGGTTCCTCTTTGAGGTCTTTGTATGAAATTTTGTATGGACTCATAGGGGATTTGCGTATGAAAGTGTTTCTTCATCCACTGTAGCACGAACAAACTCTAGCACGTTCATAAATTCTTCAACCGTATCACATGTCACTTGCTTTTCTGACCCCTCACTGGAGTACAGGTACACTGTACGCTTGATAGGGTCCACAACGCAGCGTGAAAGGTACTCGTCTTGCATTCGGTCGTCCGTTGATTACCTAGGTATCATAGCACGGTCAGGGGGTCCGTGTCAAGGGTATGACGCAATGATATTGGAAATGGAATTATTTGATGTGATGCCAACATTCAAACTGTTGCTAGATTTATTCAAAGACCACCATTCTAACTGAGCTGAATGTTTATATCCCTTCAATATGGTTGCATTATTAACATGAGTTGCCATTCCAACATATTCACTATCATATTGTGCTTTGAGAGACGAGAGACTATTTGCAATACCAGTGTACTCAGCGCATCCAGGAGCTGCAAATGCAAATACTGTTCCAGCAGAAGATCCACCTCCTCTTGTATAGGTTGTAATTTTACCAATTCCAGTATTTGAAGACGTAATACTAACATATCCTTCACCTTCTAGAGGATTATCTCCAGAGGCATCTAAAGTTTCTAATTTTGGATATCGATACGCCTCCAAGGTATCATATTTAATGACACCATAGATAACAGTGGTTGCAGATCCATTATTAATACCAAAAGTTGACCCATAAGCAGTTGCTATACCACTCACTAAATCTCCATAAAGTGTATTAAGAATAAATGTCCCAAGTGCAATATTTTTACTGTAACAATCTGATGCAAGACCAGTATTTCCACCAACAGTTGCAATATCCAATTGTCTTTGCTTAACTTTATTAAACAAAGTCAAAGCAGCGTTATCAACTGAAGTGCATGGCGCTTTCCATTTAGCAACAGTTTCACTTGCAATACCAATAGCTTCTGGTAGTGGACCGACAATCGCTGCACCACCAACTGTATTTGAGTTTGTTAAAATTTCATTAATAGTGAGTGTTGTACTTGCAAATCCCATTCTACTTATCTCCCACGTTTAAATTCAAAAAATCTTGTCCAGGATAATCTTTTGGAGATTCTCCCTCATACTCTACGACCAACTTCGCTAAATCTTTTCTCTCCGCATAAACTGTATAATGACAATTTATAAGTTCTCCATCTCTATTTTTAATCTTGATGGTTTTAGACTCATCGATTGTTTCTACAAAAAGTTCTTGATAGCAACCTACAGGAGTTAAGTTTACAGTAATTGTATCTGAGTTGACAAGTCCTTCCCAATAATCTGGAAGTTCAATAATATTTTTATTTTCAAGTTTTCCACGATAATAAACACCAATTTCTGGACCTTCTAAAGAAACATGGCGCAATCGATGTCCTTCTTTAGATGGATGTGGAATGTCAAATGATTTTGCTGGTAATGTCTTTGCAGTAGCAATATCTGCATCAAGTCGTGTAATTGTTGTTCCAGTAATTACTCCATTTGCAATGACAGGTCCATTACAAATAATTTTATCATTTACAAGCACTTGCCCACTTAGAATAGTATTTCTAGATTGTATTCTAAATGTTGGAATTTCACCTTGACTGTGAGCAAGTGTCATTAGTTGGGTTGCAACTCCATTACAGTAAAAACCAACATAATTTGCACTATTATTAAACAGAACCATTGCAAGGTCTGTAAGTTGGAAAGAAGTGTCTGTTGGTAAATCTGTTGACCACTTAGGAGCACCAGATCCTACAGATGGTTCAATTTCAAAAGATACAGCATCGTAATTATAATCACCACCTAAACTTTGTGGACCTGTAAATGTTCCATAGTTTTTAAATTGAAACCCAGCCATTATTCTTCAATCTCCGTTACTAGTCTTGAAACATCAATACGTGTAGCAAACACATGAAAATAGCAATCAATTGGAATACCACCATTTGATTGTAAATGAATTACGTTATCTGCAATTCTTTTTACAATTATATTTTGATGTGCGCCAATAGGTGTCAAACTAACAGTAATTGTAGTTGGATCAACCAGTTTTTCCCAATATTCTGGCAAATAGATTGCAGTTTTATTTTTGATTCTACCTCTAAAATAGACTCCGTTTTCTGGGCCTTCCAAACATGCATGAACTAATTTTGTTCCTGTTTTTGTTGGGTGGTCAATAATGAAGTTTTTGGTTTTTGCCATTAAAACTTCTGTGTAAATTATTTTTGATTTGATAAGTTTGACGGTTAGCAGCGTATCAACTTTTAAAAAACTTTTGATTCGTGCATATGTTTTTACCAATAGGGCATAAATTGGTCTTGGAATTTTTAGATTTCCTGATGCTTGCCCAAGTATTGTTGCACCCTCTGCAATCGCAAATTCATTAACATCACCGACTTGTAATGGACCTTCAACATAAGAAGAACCTGGAGTTTTTAGTGGGCCTACTCCCAATGCTTTTGGAATCTTATCTTCACCACAAACCAAATGTTGTCCGTCATAAATGTGTGTTTCATCAAATTGAAAAGCCATGATTCCTCCTTATTTTATTTGACCAGGTTTTTTTCTTGAATTTGTTGCAGATGAAGCGCCGTTGACCATAGATGAAAGTATTTGCATACCTAATTTTCCATCTAAAGTCAAAACACCAGTTGACATTAACTTGAGTGATTGCTTTCCATTCAAAGTAATATTTTTTCCAGTAATCTTTAGATCTTGATTTGCTAAGATTTCACAAAATCCCTCCGTGCCAGCACCAGACGCTGTAATTTCAACATCCAATCCTTCAATACGTACTTTACCATTCCTTGCTCTAAGAATTACATCACCATTTTCAGCATTGAGAAAAAGACCATCTTGACCTTTTTCCAAATCTTCGCCTGAATTTAATTGAATAGCACCGGGAGCATTGATTGTAGTCCAACCTTTGCGAACTCCATCTTCCGTTAAATCGATAAAATGTCTTCCATCCAACCCCTGAAGTTCAACACTTGACGTTACATCACCAGTTGGACTCAACGACCCAAAAGAAAGAGCACCATTCATAGCACTCATTATTTGAGTCCAAAAATTTCTTTTACTTGCCATAAAATAAGATGAATGATTCTAATATTTATTGAGATATACTCTCTCTTTTGGTATCATAAACTCTGACTACTCCACCAGTATTTCTTCTTCCAGCATACTTTAATCCATTTTCAAAATAAACATTACCATAATATTCCTTTCCACCAATATATCCTTGAAGTGTTAGTCCGACCAAATCATAGACTTTAATAACAGTATCATCGGGTGATTCTGGTTCTGTTGGGTCTCGTGTAATTTCAAACACTGGAACAAAAGAAGCATTAAGACCCGTATCACTTTCCATATAAATGGATGGCAACTCTTGGTAACATCCTTTACTTACAACATCGACTCTTGTGATTCTACCAAAAGAATCGCAACTGTATGATAATGTCGCTCCATTTGATGGAGATATTACTAGTCTATCGATACTACAGTTATAGTTAATTCCTGGATTTGTAATAAGAACTCTTTTCAAACAAACTCTGGCTAAGTATTGTGGAACTGTACCCAAAGAAAAATTTGCAGATTGCTTTGATTGTAAGTAACCCCTACCGCCATCTAAAACAATAACTTCAATGACAACACCCCGTTCAACAATTGCCTGAAGAACTGCGCCACTTCCATTATCACAATCATCAATAACTTGTACTCTTGGTGGACTTGAATATCCAAATCCTCCAGAAATAACGTCAACAGCAATGATAACGCCATTAGCATCTATAATTGGATTTGCTTTTGCACCAATTCCTTCACCATCAAAGAAGTTAATTCTAGGTGGACCGCAAGGTTGAAAATCAGTATTACATGCATCAGTTCTTAATAAATCTTTGACAGATAATTCATTTACTTGATTAATTGTCAGATAATTAATTTCTCTATCACCATCAACAAAAATAAAGGTTGTTCCTGGATTGAACCTTTCATACTCATTTGCTTGCTCAATTGATAAATCATGAACATAACCCTCAGTTCTACTGATGTATCCAACTTTAATATTATCAATTGATGGTGGGACGATTTGCATTGTTATTTCTCCTATGCCACATCATTGGGAACAACATATGTTCCTTCTGCTGCTGTTCCAGCGCCAGTTAAAGTTCCTCCACCAGTTGCTTGTGCTAAAGATTTCTCTTGTGCAACTTGTGCAACAGCAACTGGATTAGGTTCATCAGTTCCTGGTTTTCCGCTACCACCTTCTTGTAATGTATGAGTATCGTTTGCCGAACATTTTGGCAAAATATCACATGAGAAGAATGATGTGATTGCACTTACAAATCCAAGTGCAGCTCCTATATCAAACCCACCACCACCTAAAGAACCCGTATTTAAAAGACCAGAAACACTTAATGAACCTAGATTTAATGGTGTGATAAGATCTGAAGATTGAGATTGTGCTCCGCCGTCATTTACACCAACACCTGCTAAAGTGTTTTGAATGTCTGCAACAATTGGCGAAATGGCAGCATCAAACCCTTGTACAATATCATTTAAATTTTCACCAAGAACACTGCCAACAAGTTCTTCTACAGAGCAAACTGGTGTTGGATTATAATGATTATCTCTCACTAACCAAGGAATATCTGGAAATCTGTCCGCATATTCTGGTGGTGGAGGAGACTGTTGACTTTTTCTCTTAAGAGAATCTTTTAATGCTTTTTCTGCAGAATCGCATAATGATAATCCAATTTTATTGAAGATACAAGAAATTATTTCTAATCCTTTTATTAATTTTTCAAGCCATTTAATTCTTGTTGATGGTGGTGTAAGTTTGAATAATGGTTGAAGAATTTTGGTATACAAGTCAGATATGAAATCCTGTATTAATTGATAGATTGTTTGTAAAAATTTTGCAATTTGACAAGCAGCATCTTTAAGCATCCTATTAATTTGATTGATTGCACTGATAGCACTATCAATCACACTCAATCCCGCACTTATTGCAGATTCATAATCTTGTATTGCTTTTTGAATTTTTTCAATTTCTTTTGTTACTCTTTCAATTTCAGTTTGAACTCCTTTTAACGGAGAACTTTTATTTGGATCTGGACAGAGTAAGGTATGTTTTCTTTTTAAAACTCTATCCTTCTTCTTATCACCTGCAGTTTGTTGATGTGGAGCTGCTGGACTTTCTTTTGTTGGAACTGCATTTGGTGTGGGTGGATTTGCTGGATTATTTCCTCCTGTTGGAGTTCCAGATTGACTTGTACCTGATGGTCTCTCAGTTGCTAAATCATTATCTTTTACTTTTTTTGTTGCATCTGGTGATTGATTTCCATGACCACTCTGAGATGTATAGTTTTCACCACCATTCACTGCGGTTTTGGGTGTTTTTTGAATTTGGGGATTTGCTCCCAACACACCCATGATTACAGGAACTTGTTGGTCTTGCCCATCTAGAAAAAATCCAAAAACAAACATTCCCTGTTTAATTGCAGGAGTTTGATAAGAACTACCTTGACCGCCACCTGCAGTTATGGGATACATGACTTGAGCCCAAGGAAGTTGATCAGATGGAATTGTTTCCTCTTCCTTATCATGAAGACCAATGATTCTTACCTTGTACCTATATCCCCATCCAGGTACTTCACCACTACTTTTATGTTTGCCTTCTTTTAAGTTTTCTCTCCATGTGGAATCGTCGGCAACTTGACCAACCCACCATAAAAAGTTTGCGCCTAAAAATCCAGGATTAAAGAGAGAACCACCTTCCATTTAAATCAATCCTCGTAAATCCTACACTCCGATGCATCTGGATGTTCATCACAGTACATCTCAAATGCTGTTGGATCATGCTCTTCATCAGGATGTTTCGCTTGATATTTTTCAAGATGATCTAACTCATCTTCCACATGACGACGCATTTGTGGAGAAATTGTTGGATTTTCTAGCATATCTTTATCATCATTAATATGCTGTTGAATACTTCTGTCTGTCATTGTTATAGTGGAACGCGATTGGTGTGATTACCTTTTCTTCCAAAAGAATCTCTCACTAGGTTTAGTTTTGTATAGGTTTCAGTTGAAGAAATGTAGTGACATAGATCAGCTATAATATATAGACCCCCATATTCCTTATTGACTTCATCATTTTTTTCTGGTCTGAGTCCTGGTGTATCTAAAAAGATAACATCTCCAGCATGTAAAGAAAAATCTCCAGCAATCGTAATTGTCTGCATACCTGCAAACATTTGATTGTATCTACGAATTGCTTGATTCAGAACATTTTTGGATTCGAAATTTTGTTCTGTTGATTTCTCAATTTGTTGTTTTGTACTACCTGTTGGAAGAGTTCCCTTGTCAATTAACATATAAGTTGTGCGAGTAAAATCACTTTTAAACTTATCATTTAATTTTGGCAAATCTTTTCCTGCAAGTTTTGTTCCTTTCTTAGAACTTTCTGCTGTTTGCTTAACAACTTCATAGTAGCAGTTAAATGGATCAAATACAATTAATCTTGTTCCATATGCGCCCATTTGAAACTTTTCTTGAGCATTCACTGCATTGTCTGCTTGTTGTTCTAAAACTTTTCCATCATATCCGGATGGAACTTTACCATCTTTATCTGTAGATTCATTATAAATCAATGATCTTTTCTTCTCTTGTGCAAATAAACCATCAATTGATTTGAACTTAAATCCTTCAGAAGTTTCAAAAAAGAAAAATCCTGCACTATCTCCTTTCTTTCCATCTTTGCCAGGTATTGATGCCTTGGATAACCAATTTAAAGCATAATATGGTTTTCTATTGTTTCCGATAAAATTATAATTATTACCTGTCTCCTCAATATCTAACTTCTTTTTTGTCCCTAAAAACTTTTTATCAGTTAAAATTCTTCGAATATGATTAGATATTTTACCATCAAAACGAATATTCAGTCTGATTTGTTCATTTTTCAAGAATTCTTCAGAAACTAAACTGATAGCAACTCTGGATTTGCGCGTATCTTCATATGTGGGAGTAACTTTATTCACATACAATTGAACTTTAATCTCATTTTCATTATTGTCTTTGAATTTTAGGTTGACTTCCTCAGTTCCTACTAGGGGTAAACCTTCAATCGTTGATTTATTATCTATAGATCCGCCAGTGTCATCGAACATCACCTCAGCTTTTACCGTATCTTGAAGAATGCTTTCATAATACATGATACGAACAAGACGTGGGCCAGGAGTGTCTAGTCCACCAAGTAGACTTACAATCTTGTTTGGATCTTTGTTTGATTTAATTTCTGCTTTTGTTACGAAGGATGATTGACCCTTCTTAGATACGTTTAACTGTTGTGCCATGAGTTATTTCTCCTTCTTATATTTAACCACCCTTGTATAAAACATCCATCGGATTCGAACTTTCTCCACCAACGGATTGCATCGCTATCATTGATTCATCTTGTTCACCATCATAGTCACTACCAACATTTGTCTCTGGCATGAAAATCATTTGTGGAGCCAAAGCATCATATGGAGCATATTGTCTTATTGCTTCCATAACACCTTTGTATCCTTTTGCTTGGTTGATGGCAAGCAACATATTTTTAGCTTCAGGACTTGAATACGCACTATCATTATCAATAACAATTTCTGGACCATTTTCTGCAATTGATGCAAGGTGAGGATAACCTAAAGTTTCTCCACCTTTTTTATATGCAACATGGACGTGATTTGAGTGGAGAGCATTTGGAGCTGATTCATATTTTCCTAACCCCTTAAATGCAGGTGAGCCATGAATAATTTCTACAGGAGTATATCCATTTTTTTTGTTCCATGATAATAACGCTCTAATGACTGGTGCTTGCTCATCTCTTCCACCTGAACTTGGATGATTGGGCCCATATCCACCAATATCAAGTGCTCTATTTTGGTTATGATATGAAAAATAATTTCTTCTAGATTGTCCTGGATGTCTAGGGTGCTGATGAATACTTCCAGTCACTCCAATTTCACCTCTATTTGCTTTCAAATAATCTCCCAAATCGCCTGCGATTTTAACTCCACCAGAGCCATATCCAGCCCCTGTCCCTCCTCCTGTAAAATTTCCACCACCAGCACGACCCTTTCCAAAACTTGCCAAAGCATCAGCAGCATATTGATATCTTCTAGGATAGTTTGGAGTTCCTGCTTTTTCCATTTCACTTTCAAATATTTCAACTGCTTTTTTTACATTAGTGACACCCTTTAATCTATTCAACGTTCCATAACTTTTCATTTCTTTCATCATCCATTCAACTTGAGTGTCTAATTTCCATGGATCTTTTCCAGACGATGATGCCCAAGCAACGAGTGCATCCCATCTTCCACCACTACCTGCACCTGTTCCCCATTGCATAATACCTCTTCCGGGACCTCCGCCAAGTTGTTTTGATTGGGGATTGACTCCAGATTCTTGCATAAGGTTTCCGATTACACCAGCGGCTGCTTGTTCAGTAAACCCATATCCAATAAGATAATTAAAAACTTTTTCTGCGTTTGTATTGCCAGTTAATGACCCAGTTCCTGTTGGTACGTCCTCTTCTGATGTTGGTTTTGTTTCAGATCCATTACCCTCTTTTTTTAATCTTAAATTCTCTTGAATTTCTCTTAATGTCTTTTGGGCATTGCTTTCAGTTGCATCTTTAAATGAAGCAGATACCCAATCACTTATATCTCCGCCATCAGATATTGCAGAAAGTGTTTGTGGATCTACAAAACCACCTTCAGCGAATGCAGCAGCTACACCACCTTTTAATCTTCCATCTTGAATACCTTTTGATATTAAAAGATTAATTCCAAGTCCAACGTTTTTATAATCGCTATTGCTTGGTTTTTGTCCTAATAAAATTTTAGATGTAATTGCAAGAATTGGCCCAAAGAAATCACTTTTACCTAATTCTTTTCCACTTTTCTCAATGACTCCAAATGGATTGATGAACTCTGGTAGTTTTGGTTTAGGAAATAAACCAAAAAGTTTTTCTTCTCCCCCAATATCAGCACCTGGTTTGATTTCAATTCTGCCAGGTTTTTTTGTGATTAATCTTTTATATTTACCTCTATTTTCTTTTGTAATGGTTCTGGAAACTCCTCCAAATTTTCCTCCCCTGGAAATAACATTCCCCCCTTGTGCTCTTCCTTGAGTTTTTGGAGTTGCTGATTTGCCGCTAAAAAATGAATCATATAAAGCTCCTCCTACTAAATCTCCAGCCGTTCCTCCTAGTAAACCACCAATAAAAGTCCCCGCTCCAGGAACAACTGACCCTGCAGCCGCTCCGATTGCACCTAAAAGACCAGCTCCAATTGCTCTAAATGCTGCTCTTCCCGGATTTTCCCCAAGTGCAACGGACAATCCAAAATCAATTAATGCTGCAACAATTGGTAATGGAATTCTCTTTAAAAAGGGCCTGATGGAAGATAAAAGTGCTCGATTTCCACCACGACCCATAGTTACTTTGGGTCTTTGTCTTAATGGATTTCTGATATCAATACCACCAGCACGACCACCACCACTTGTCGTTACTTTAGGTCTTCCTCCAGTTCCTGGTCTTGGTTTTACACCTCCACCTCCACCACCTCTTCCTCTTCCACCACCAGACCCAGCAGCAACCATTCCTGCAATGAGTGCAAGATTTAAAAATTGATTTAAAAGTCCAGATAATTGATCAAATTGTTTTACACCATCATTGCCAAACAGATTTTTTACAAATCCTCTTGTGACATCATATGCTTTATATCCCCAATCAATAAAAGTAACTAATCCATCTAGAAGTTTGCCTCCAACATTGATAATAAAATCTGCTGCTCCTCCTATAACTTTTACAAATGGCATTAGTTTTGGAAGATGGTCAATCATCCTAACCGCAAAATATCCTAAAATGATTTTACCTATAAAATTTTTAACCCAATCTAAAAATCCCATACCGGGGACTTTTGGCATCTTAACATCACCTTTTTCTGCCTTTGGTTTCGTTTCTAAATTTGATTCTATCTTTTCTCTTCTAGATTGACTTGATACTCTTTTCTTATTATCTAATTGCTTTTTTTGTAAGGCAAGAGTACCTTTCAGTATGCTTTCAACCTCTATAACTTTTACTTTTATTATGCCAATATTTTTTATAGAATTTTCGGATAAACTAATAACTGCGGAACTTTTAACAAGTTTTTTGGACATTTTTGCCAATGGTCCACCTGTTTTTCCTGCTGGTAAAAATTTTTGAGGATTAATTGCCATCTTATCTCATCAAACCTAAAGTTTGTGTTTTAGTTCTAGATCCAGAAGTAGAAGCACTAAATTTTGGAACTGCAGATCCACTTCTTGCAAATCTAGATTTATATGGTCCTTTTTGTTTTCTTCTTGGATCATTTTTTCCATATATGACCATCGGACCAGATTTGGATGGTGGTTTTACAGGTTTTGTTTTTGGTTTTTGTGATGCAATTTGCGCTTTTGGTTTTCCAGATGCACCAAACAATCCGCCTAATAAAGTTTTACTTGCAGAAAGACCCCAAGATTCTGCTGCAGTTCTTTTTCCACCAAGAACCATATCAACATCACCACCACCTTTAAGAGGATTCATTTGGTGTAATGCTTGAAGTCTTTGTTGTGTTGTTTTCCCTTTTCCAAATAAAACCCCCATAGGGTCTTTCATTTTATCAAAATCATATTTGTCTTCTACACGATATCCACCACCCATTTTTTTGTCTCTACCATATGCCCAAAATTGCCCAAGAATATTCTTGGCATTTTCAGCAGACTTACTCATCTTGCCATTTTCTGCATAATCAGTGTACTGAACTCGTATTCCACCCTCTTTAAATTTCTTAAGAAAACTTCTTTGAGTAGCGACTGCATTATTCCATTTAGTCTTGTCTTGTCCTGGTTTTGGTGGATTTTGAAGTAAAGTATTTAATTTTTGTTGTTCTATTCTAATTTGTTGCGATGTTCTCTTTTTTGCTCTTTGAATTGCTTTCTGCAATTCTTGTTGAGATTCTCCAGATAAATCTCTTTCACTAATAGGTCCACCCATTCCACCAAGCATTTGTTTGGCATATATTGAACCAGCATCTCTATAAGTTGCTGCACCAGGGCCACGTAGTTTTTCCCCTATCTCCTGGAACATATTTTTTTCTCCAGGTTTTCCTTTAAGTCCACCTAGTCTCCTTTGAATTTCGCTGGTTACTCTAGTAAATTGATTTCCACCAGCACTTGGTCTTGATGATGTATCTGGGGATTTTTCTGTTACACTGTTAACGATTCTTTGAATAGCACCTATTGGGTCATTCATTAAAGACCCTGTGGAAGTTCTGCCAGAAGTGCGAGTTCCAGATGTAGGTGTTGGAATACCCCATGTTGACCGTTGATTAACATCTGCCCCAAACTTAAATTTAATGAATCGACCAATTGCACTTATTGGATCTTTAACAAAAGGTGTGTTTGAACCTACACTTAAAAATTTTCTACCCTCTAAAAGTGGATCTTTTATTCTTTCTTTTTTTTCTTCACCCACATAACCACCACCTTGAGCATAAGTTAATCCACTTATTATTCTAGGTCTATTTGTACCACCACCAGCAGCGTTCATTGCAGAAAGAGTGTCTGTTCCATACATTTGAACAGCACCACGGGACATTACAAATTCACCATCAGAAAGCATTGCAGGAATCTTATCTATTCCCTTTTGTCCGCTTATATATCCACTATATCCGCCACCACTAAATCCATAAGATTTTGTTTGTCCTGATTTTAACGATGATATTTGTTCATCAATTTCTGAACCAACTCCTTGCATTTTTTGGAGCAAATTGAGATTTGCTTTTTGCTCTTGAAGTTTTCTTATTTTATCCTCAGTTGTTCCAGGTGCATTTTGAGTTTTGCTTTCTTGTTTATTAACTGTATCTGGGAACATTGCAGGTATTAAAGCACCTGCACTAAACAACGCTGCTCCAGCACCAAAAGGTGTTCTTATGAGTTTTAAGAGTTGTGGTATGGCAACTCGACCTATTTGAAATATAAATCTTCCTATTAATCCTACTGTTCCTCTAACAAATTTTCCGAATGATGTACCAAATAAAATATAAGAACTCAATAATGCTGGCCACCAATCTCCTATGAAACGAATGATGGATTTTACTTTACTTGCGTTTTTAGGGTCTCCAAACCACTCTACAAGTTTATAAAGTATTCTTCCAAAGAAAATTTTAGTAAGAAAATCAAAAATCTTACTTAGAACTCCCTTTACAGGAGCAATTATTTTTTCTGCTGCTTTTTTTAGTCCTTCGAATCTTTTTTCTAAATTACTTTCTGCAACTGCTCTCTTTTCATTTTCTGCTTGCCTTCGATCATATGCAGCAGAATCACTTGCTACTTTTGCCTGCTGCCTCATAATATCTGCAATCGATACCACAGATGATGTTATTGTGGCAATATTATCTTCTAAACTTTTTGAGACAGGAGAAATACCAATTCCAGTTCCAGGTAATGCTTTAGTTTCTTTACTTCCTGGTAATTTTTTTCCACCAATTGTAAAAGATTTTGCCGTTATTTTTTTAGTTTTTACTTGAAATCTTCCAGCGTCCTTTTTACTCTTTACTCTTTTATATTCATTCGTCAACAATTCAATTTCTTCTGTAGGAATTGTTGTTTTGGTCATCCTACCTTTAACCATTGCTTCCTTAAGAAGAAGCAAATATGTTTCATAATCCAAGTCAAAGACATCTTCTAGACCAATAAGTCTTAAGATTCTTGAATCGATTGTCTCTGTTGGATTAGAAACGGGCATTGCTCATCTGCTGCTGTTGTTTTAATTGCTCTTCTTCAAGATGCTGTTGTAATAATGCAACGTAGATGTCTCTTTCCCAAGGCATCCAATTCTCAATTTCCGTTAATGAATATTTATGGTACTGCATCAACGAAAAATTGAGACGGAAATAATTTTCTAGGTCCATATGGACCATTGCTACGCGAAAAAAGATGCTAACCCTTCTAAAACAACTTCACTTTCAATTTCTGTAACTGGGTTTTTAACTTTAACTGTATGAGAAAGTTTTGGCATCGTTTCAAAAAACTTTTCAATTCCTTTAAATTGAGAAGAATTCATCGACTCTAGGAAATCAGAAAGTTCTTTCTTTGTTACATCTGCCGTAGACCATGCTTCATCTTCAGTATAAATTTTATCGATACATGAACCAATCAAGTCAAATGATTGATCCATTGCATTTTTTTCATTAAAATCGAAGTTGTTTTTGATGAATTGATCAAGTGATGGATATCTCATTTCCATCATAATAGAATCATCGATTTTGATTCGATTTGAATGTTCTTCACTTTTTTGCACTTGAATATCATCAAGATTAATTTTTACAGGAACTTGAGTCTCACCATCATCAGGACAAATAATACTAATCTCAAGTTCTTCTCCAACAGATTTACCGCGAATATTCAGAAACAAATATTCAATATCAAAAGTAGGCAGTGCCTCTACTTTAACACTTTTAGTGAGAATGCAATTTTTAATAACTGTTTTAATAGCTGTTGTAATTTGCTTTGTATCTTCACTCTCTAGAGCAATTACAAGCAGTTTTTCTTCTTTAACTAGAAAAGGTCTATATTGAATTGTTTCTCCTGATGATGGCAATTCAAGTTCATATGTTGGTGTAGCAATCTTAGGTAAAGGCATAATGTCCTATAGATGTTCAGTACGATTATTTATAGCAGATGGACGGATGATAAAGTGGCCACTTCCTCAATTTAGGGATGTGAGTTCATGCTATAATAACTTCAGTTCAAACAAACAAATGAAATCTCTTTTGAATTTTTACCTTGCTTCTGCTCTCTCTGTTACTACTGTCGCAACTGGGGCATGTTTTGTATGGTATGTTCAAGAATATGACGCAGCATACAAGTACCATAAAGTAGCGCCAGAAGTTTCTCAAATTCATCGAAACAATTCTCTTTGGTTGGGTCTTTGGGGAGGTCTTTATGGTCTCACTGGTGTTGTCAGTGCAATTGGTCTGTCACAAGGAATCAAAAAAGAAAAATGAAATCTTTGATTCTCTCGTTACTTTTACTCCCTTTCTTGATTTATGGTGGAACAATAGTTCTATTTACAGCACTTCAGCATGTAAAAGTAGAACTCCCAACTCCAAACTAAGGGTCAATCGACCCTTTTTTAATGTTTATTATCTACCAGAAAACTCATTAATGTTTATGAGTCTATCTCCAGTATCAATTACATTACCATTAATATCGAATTGAGCATTATCTGGTGGAAGAATTTGACCATTAATATTACGTTGAAGATTTGGATTAAATTCTCCAATTCCTAGTGCAGCTCTTGCCCTTCTATCCAGTTCTGGATCTGTAAATCCAGGTCCGGCACTATTAATCGCTGCCTGCTCTTCAACTGATAATGGTTGTTCACTATTCTTATTATCCTCAGCAAGTGGGGGATCAGTTGAAGACACCAAATATCTAGTATAAGACATGCTCACTGTACATTTTAACAAAGATGAAGACTCATAAGAAACTGGCATTGAAGACAAACTAATTGGAAATGCTCTTACAAATGTATAGGTTAAAGTACTTGCCAAATCTCTTTGTCCTTTCACTCCACCAAGACTACTTTTTTCAAATTTTGTAACTGTTAATCCAGAAACGACATACTTATCTGGATATTGAAAAGAATAAAAGTAATTCGGTGCTTCTGAAGATAATTTTTGATTTGGACCTCCTTCCTTTTTAGATACACTTTCTTGTGAGATATATTTCATCCAAGTCTCAAATACTTTAATTGGTAGGTAGTATCTCGCATCTACATAAAAAGTTAAGTCAATTCTATCATCATACACCCTACGGTATGCATGTCTTTCCGTAACACCAGTATGATCATTATTCAATTCAAGTGTTGCTAAGTTAGAACCTGGAAGAGATGCTTCACAACACATTAAATTCAAATTACTTAGACTAGTATTTGAAAGATTAATTCCGTTAGCATTTAAATATTTTTCATTTAAACTTGTTGGTAATGGAATTCGTACTTCAAAATGAGAAGTCGTTGCGGGATGCAATAGTGCTGCTTTAATTTGTGATACGCTCTTTGCGGAGGGCATTTATAAATACTTTTTGACCTTATATATTATGTAGTCGGTTTAATGGCAGAAAGTATTAAAAGCAAATACAAACCATCATATCCCAAGAAATATAAGGGTGACCCAAATAATATTATTTGTCGTAGTAGTTGGGAAAGAAAGTTTTGCCATTGGTGCGATCTTAATGAAAGTATTTTAGAGTGGGGTAGTGAAGAGTTTTGGATACCTTATCTCTCTCCAATGGATAATCGCATTCATCGTTATTTTCCAGACTTCATTATAAAGGTAAAAGAGTCCACAGGACAAATTAAAACATATGTAATTGAAGTTAAGCCTAAAAAACAGACTATACCTCCACAAAAGAAATCAAGAGTTACTAAGTCATACATACATGAATGCACAACTTATGCGGTCAATCAAGCAAAGTGGAAAGCTGCTAAAGAATTTTGTGCAGATAGACTTATAGAATTTAAGATTATTACCGAAGAAGAATTAGGTATTAAGTAATGGCAGAAGGTTTCGGACAATATTCAAAAACAGGAACTGCAAGAACTAAAGAACTCAAAAAGAGAGTTCAAACGTTAGGAACAAATGATCCAGAGGATTTTATGTTGCTCATCATGGACATTTTTAAAAAAGAAGTTTTATATCCAGAACCAGGTAAATTTTATACGTTTGTTTATAATCCAAAAACTCCAGACATTGAATATGACCAACATCCATTAATTGAATGTATCTCACTAGAAAGATGGGGATTTAAAGCATTTAATTTTCATTGGAGAATGCCAAGACAATACACTTGGGAAGAAATTCCTGGAAAATTGCATGTTATTGATTATACTGAACTTGATGAGTTACTCGAAATACCCTTTGCTAAATTTCGTCTAAATAAATAAAAACCTTATACTAATGTTTAGAAGAGTAAAAAAATATATTCTAAACATCCTCTTTAATGGGGAGGTATTCTGATGGCATTTGTCGGACCATTAGATTCATTTAATAGTAATCCAATACAGACTAAAGTTGGAACAAATCAATCAAATATTTTTACAGCGACATCAACTAAAGTTGATAAAGATTCTAGTGGGAAAGTAACTGGAGGAACTACAACTTTATATTATTCTTCGGATCCTAATAATTATATACCTGCAGCAACGACAAAAGATGGTGGGAAAACCTGGACATATTTAAAAGATTCTAATGGAAAAGAAATTCTTGGTGCTGATGCAAAAAGATCTTTAGAACAAGGTGCTCTAAAAAACAACACTCAACAACAAATTGTTTCTGCAACAACGAAACCTGTAGGAGGTATTTCAAAAGAAGATCAAAAAAAATTAGCATCAAGTGCTCAAAATAAAGAAACTGCATCAGGTACACCTTCAGATGAGCAATCAAAATCAACAACCACTGATGAGCAGTGGAAAGATGCTGTAGGAAAATCAGTTGGTAGAAATGAATTTCCAGGAAAAGGTGGAAAGAATTCTTTAAGATATCCATTGACTCTTGATACATCACCACAAGATAAAATTAGATTTGATATGTTGGAATACATACCATCAACATTTAATCAATCTCAATTTGGATTTGATACTTCCGCTAGGGCTGGACAAAGGAATGTAATTGGTAGAGTTTTTCTTCCTATTCCCGCAGGTATTAGTGAAACTACCGCTGCTCAATGGGGTGATAATTCAATGACTGCTAAAGACATTGCATTGAGTCAAATTGGTCTTGGTGGTATTACTGCTGGTGGAGAGGGGTTCACGAAAGCTTTAGAAAATGTTGTTGGAACTACCTCAAAAAATTCTGGTGACGTTAAGACTGCATTAGCTGCAGCAATAACTTCAGATGCTGTTGGTTCTGGTGGTGGACTACTTACAAGAATTACGGGCGCTGTTTTAAACCCCAATCTTGAATTATTATTTGGTGGTCCTACTTTAAGACCTTTTAATTTTACATTTAAAATGTCTGCAAGAAGTGAAGCGGAAGCAAAACAAATTATCGGAATCATTCGTTTCTTTAAACAAGGAATGGCACCACAAAAAAGTGAATCAAATTTATTTGTAAAGTCACCACATACATTTAAAATTACATATCTACATCAAAATAAGGAGCATAAATTTCTAAATAAATTCAAAGAATGTGCTCTTCAAAACTTTACAGTCAATTATACCCCAGAAGGGCAATATGCAACATTTTGGGATGGCCCAATGGTTTCTTATGAAATTACAATGCAATTCCAAGAACTTGAACCAGTCTTTAATAGTGACTATGGTGAAGGGACAAAATCTAACGGTCCAGACACAGAAATAGGTTTCTAAAATGGCAAATCCATACTTTCGCAATATACCTAATTTCGAATATGTGAACAGAACAAACGCGGATAGCAAAAGTTCTGATTCTTATATTGCTGTAAAAAATCTCTTTAAAAAAGGTGTTCTCAGAGACGACATTCTCAACGATGTTTCAGTTTTTGAAAAATACGAAATCAAAGGAAACAATCGCCCAGACAATGTTGCATATGAAATCTACAAAGACGCAACACTAGACTGGGTTATTTTATTAGCAAATAACATTCTGAATGTTCAAGATGAATGGCCAATGACTCAGGAGGCCTATGATGCATATCTCCTAGAAAAATACGGGGATTATGATACTCTTTACAGTGGTATTCATCATTATGAATCATCCGAAGTTAAGAATAGTCAAGGTATTGTTATTTTTCCAAAGGGTATTAAAGTTGATTCAACTCAGAGTGTAAGTTATTATGACTTTTTTCAAGACCTTCAAGTTACAGTAGATAATGTTGCGGTTCCTGTAACAAATTATGAGTATGAAGAAAGAATTGAAAATGAAAAGAGAACGATTTATATCTTAAAACCAAAATTCCTCAACATTGTCTTTGACGATTTAGAGGAAATCATGACATATAAAGAGGGTTCCACTCAATACATGAATGAAACCCTAAAGAGAGCTGATAATATTAGACTTTACGAATAATCAACTTTCAGCAAGACGTTGGAAGTAGGAAAGGGCGTCGTCTTCATCTTCATCAGAAGAGGATGTAGGTGCCACTGATGGAGTTCCACCAGACTTTCCCGCACTCAATTCTTCGTAAGTTGCCTGAGGCACATACTCTTCATCTTCCACTTCTGCATCCAGACGAGGACGTGAAGGAGCCTTCTGACCCAGAACCATTTTCAGACGCCTCTCAAGATCTTCATAAGACTTGAATTGTAGAGGAGAAACAATATCCGTGAGAGAATTCTGCTTCTTCCAAAGAGATTCGAGAGCATCATCATCAGTCAGAAGAGGACTAGGAGACTCAAACTCAGACTTGTCATAGTTCCAATAACCATCAACCTTACGAATCTTCAGTTTGAAGTTTGCACCTTGCCAAAAATCAAAAGGATTGATGGGGGTTTCATCTTCAAATTCAGGTTGCATTGCTGCCATCACCTTGTCAAAGATTTTCTTACCATACTTGAATAGAAAGACTTTACCTTCGTTTTGAGGATTGACGGGATCCTTTACAACATAAATGTTGGAATAGTAAGACAGTTTACGCTTCTGTTTACGAACAGTTTCTTTATCCTTTTCACTACCAGTGTTCCAGAGTTCACGGTTATGCTCCGAAACAGGATCTTTCTGACCAATCGTAGTCAGAGAGTTTTCAATATACCAACCACCAGGGCCTTGGAAAGCATGAGAATATACTTTCACCCAGGGAAGTTCTTCCCCTTCTGGAGCAGGGAGAAAACGAATCACTGCAAAACCATTACCAGTTTTATCCAGTTCAGGTTTCCAGAGACGGTCATCATCTCCACTTGTGGTTGTGTTCATCTTCTCTACTTCTTTGACCAGTTTCTGTGTAAGAGAACCAAGAGAAGATTGTTTTTTGAGATCTGCAAAAGACATTAGATTACCTCGGATTTTGTACGTATTTGGCTTGAGTGTACTTCGTTATTGTAGAATCAAAACTCTGATTTGTCAATCCTTTCTTTCATGAATTCCAACATGCGTGTCATTTCATTAAAAAACGTGGTCATGTCCATTTCTGGAGGTAGACCCATCATTAATGCCGAATTACGAATATTTTCTTTCATTTTAAGAGCTTCAGGATCATCAGACAAACTAAGTCTCATATAAAGAACTTTTTGTTTGTCTATCAGTTGTTCTAAAAGTTTAACATGAATTAATTTCTTTTCATTGGACATATGATAAAACTGCAGAACACCACTATAGACTTCTTCTTGAAGTCTTGATATTTCTGCCATTTCTGCCCGAACAATATCAGAATCAAAAAAACTCATTTTTCTCCTAGAACAATTTCCTTCACGATATTTTTATAACGCTGTACATCGATATTTAGAAACGGAGAATATTTTTTGATTTTTAAACTGACGGTTTCCCACACTGGGTCCAAAAGTTTCTTATCAAACACATTCCCGAACAGGAATATTTTATCATAGATTACTAGGGTTTCTAGTGAAATTTTCCCGCTCAGGAACTTCTTAAGAACGGGTGGATGACCTTTGGAACAGTTCAAAGCATCGTCTAATTTTGTCTCCGAGAACAATTCGCTGCTTTGTTCTCTGAATAAGTACGTCAAACTCTGTTGGCGTCTCATCCAATCTGCGTAAGTCCTTTCTCCAGAATTGATAATTTCTCCAATCCATAAGCTTTGAGGATTATCTGCTGCTATGAAATTTGACACAAGAAAGTCAACAACTTCCTTATCTGAATACTTTCGGGATGCACGTTCAAACCAATACCTATCACGCCTTTTATTGAAGGAGGCTATACTGGCACGAGTCTTTGCACCATACCTGAAAAAGTCGTATTTTGGATTTGTGAAATGATTTTTAAGTGACAAATAATGTTTATATGTTTCAAAAGGAGTCACGATCATAAAGGAAGTTTAGCTCTAGAACTTTTTTTAAGAAAATTCAATTGCATTGCTTCGTACTTAATTTTTTCCTTCAGGGGTTTTGGAATAAGTTTAGGTACAGATTCAATGTCAATTGAATTCATTTCGCAAAAATAAACAATTGCATCAATATAACTTAAGTTTTCTTGACCATGAACAAGAGTTTCAATTTCTTGTGCAAATTTAGTCGGACAGAAGAATTTACTTTCGAATGCTTTTTCTAGTTCATTGTTCATTAGTAGTGTTGTGATGTACAAATTCTTTAATATACCGTACTAACAACTTAATATAATCTCCTTTGTTCCTTTTGTCAAATACTTTGACTTCTCCTCCCGGAGTCACCATAAGTGTAATAAGTTTAATGGGAGGAATTTTAGTTAGTTCAAAATAAGCAGCAGCATAAAACATTTCTTGGACAAAATAATTTTCAATCCATGCTTCAGGTTTGATTTTATCTGAAGTTTTGAAGTCAATGACTGCTAATTCTCCATCATATTCTGCGATACAATCTACTCTACCAGCAAGTCCAAGGTATTCAGAGTAAAGTGTTCTTTCAATCGCATGAATATTATTTATCTTGTCAAGATACGGTTTAGCATGAAAGAACATAAACTTTGTCATTGGTTGATAATTATCCCAATTCAGTTCTTTATTTTCAAGATAATCCTGACAAACTTGGTGAAAATCAGTTCCTCTTGCCGTTGCTTTTTTGGTAATTCGATTGGCTTCTTCAAGTCCAACACGTTTTCGCCAGTCAATAAAGATTTGGCGATTATAAAATGAAGTGACTGAAGTGATTGAAGGCACCCAAGCTCCATTTGGAAGATTGTAGAGACGGATGCCATTTTGTTCTTTCTTTTCTAGTTCAAGATCACCTAGATAATTACAATGAATAAAACTCATAGATTCAATTCCATTTTAGCAAGAATATATTCCTTCACAAAACCAGAGCGAACAATATCATCAACTCCGAATTCAATAATATCAATAGAAGGCATGATACGAAGAACTTTCATAAAGTCAACAATACCATTCTTTTCGTTGGATTTAACAAGATCAGATTGAGTAGCATCTCCACAGAACATAATCTTACTATTTTCACCAACTCGTGTAATTATACTGTCAAGTTCATGATAATTCAAGTTTTGAAACTCATCAACAATAATGATTGCGTTATCAAGAGTAGTTCCACGAATGAAAGATGTACTCCAAAAACTAATCGTTCCTTGTGTCTTAAGATTACCATAAAGCATTTCAAATGATGCATCATCTGGCATCTCAAACATATACTTTACCATGTTCTTGTAAGGAATTTGATAAAGTGAAGACTTATCCTCATGATCACCAGGAAGAAACCCAATTTCACGAGTGGCAACAAGAGACCTAACGATATAGATTTTTTCGTAAGGAGTTCTTTCATCTAAAACATCTTGTAGCGCATTGTATAGTGTAATAAATGTTTTACCTGTACCAGCGCAACCATATGCTACAATGTGTTTGTTTTTCTCATATGATTCGAACAAAGATTTTTGATTTTCTGTAAGAGGATCAATATCCTTCATCAAATCAATGTTTATCGGTTTCTTTCTCTTCATTTGTTTTGAAGTTAGCCCGACACCGATTGGTTGATCTCCTCTTTTTCTTCTTGCCATAAAAAATGTTCTTAAATAGGTTTTACGTTAGATCCAGGCATTTTTGATGCCCTATGTAGCACGTCATTCCACCCAGGATGAGATTTTTTGAGTTTGTCATAAACCTCACCAACTTCTCCAAAATTTGGATATGTAGATGGATCAGACCAATCTCGCTCCCAATCTGGATTATCTCTCTTCCACTGATCCCACTCATGAACACTTAATTTGATTTCTTTTTGTTCACCAGTGGTTTTATTTACCACAGGATATATTGCCATAATTTGTAATAAATTTAAGATTATTTAGTAGTTGCAAACCATATGTGTAAAAAATTTGCCGGGATTTTTTTCGCCCAAAAATGGAATTAAAAGCTAATTTTCAACTGAAGTCCATTCTAACGCTTCTGCCACAGATGGGAACTGTTCAGTGAATATCTTCTTACACTCAAGTGCAATATCCATATGCTCTTTTTGAGTGCCATTTGCAGAACGAAGACTGATATAATGGATCCATGACCTGCACGAGCCAGACATATAGATGCGTGTGGGCGTCGCTAAGGGCAATACAAAGCGAGCACACTCCTTTGCCACCTCATGTGAAAGAAGTTGCTTGTAGAGGCGCATACCCTCCGCAAAATGCTCTTGAATTTCTGCCTGCAACTTCAATTTCAAATAACCTTCAAGGTCATCTGTAGAGTTCTGACGATTCTTAGTATCTTGACGGCGAAGATCTGGAATGGGAATATAATCTCCTAATAGAGAACTATCAGCATAACGCTGTGAAAATTCTTGATATGTAAATGAACGGTGGCGAAGAATTTGTGCTGCGATACCACGGTTCGTTTCAATCTCAAGAGTCATAAAAGACTGCTCAAATACACTCCAGTGATTGTGCTTGATGCAATACTTCAGAAGTCCAGCGTAATTATCATTTTCCTGATTTGCAGGATTTGAGACTCGGGCAACATATGCCATTGTCTTTTCTGCGTCTGGTGTAATTGAAATAAGTTTAACTGTCATTTTAGTTGATCGGGATAATCGTCATCGTCTTCAAACACTTCATCATAATCTGTTAAAGCTGTTTTTATTTTTTCATAATCCAGATTTTCAAGATAACTCTGAGGGTCAGAGCAAATTTCTTCCTTTAAAGAATTGACAAGAAGTTCAAGATTATGAACAATTAGTTTTAGTTTATCTCTGTCCATAGATTAAAATTATCTAAAAAGATTCTATCACAAAAAAAGAAGGGGATCAACCCCTTCTGCTTATATTACAAGTTATTCAACATCTCCCTACATATCCTTTTACAACTCTGTTGACTTTCATCACACTCAATTAAACAATTAAAATAGTCATTTATTAATTCGTTTTGTTCAGTAAATTCATCAATCGTTTTTTGAAGCTTAACCCAACCCGCAAGTTGATTGTAAGAAATTAAGTTGTGCATAATGACCTCCATGCACTAAGAATATCATAGCAAAAAGTTTTCTTTCATCCCTAACACCTCAAGTATTCTATCACTATCTATAAAATTTGTGTGGGTTTCTTAACAATAATTTATGCCTACAAGTTTATACCTATTAAAAAAGGAGGGTTTCCCCTCCCAACTTCAAGCAACTTGAGGTTGCTTTGCCATATTTAATTGTGCATGTTTAAGAAGTTGTTCCCTTTTTGCTTTCTGCTTAAGGTAACGAACAAAATAAGTATTCATTTGTGCCCCTCCTTTACAAACTTAACACCACGGTAGGTTTCGTTGTATTGTTGGGGTTGTTGCATCATTTGCTGCTGATATGCGATACGCTTTTCAGTATCGTATTCAATACCACGGTATACGACTTTAGACATTAGGTTTTCTCCTTAATTTTGAGGCTAAAGAGCGTTCCTTCAGTCGGCTTTTGCGTTCGGTATTTGCGAATACCGAATGAACGTTCCGTTCCGAGTCGGCTTACTTCCGTCTGGTTAATTCCAGATGAACGTAGAGGTACTATACCTCATTGTTGTTATATAGTCAAATAATTTTGTAACATTTGTTACAATTTAAATATCTTTACCAAACATAGTTCCAAAGAAACCAGAATCGCCTGGTTTACGATTTTCAAGTTTGTCTAGAATCGAATCAGTTGTTTGCAGTGACTCAATGCGACTAATGAGGTCAGCAATTACACTACAAACCATCGGACGTTCTTGACGGGCAGCATATGCTAATGCGTTTCGCAGTGATTGTTCTGCTTCTTTCAACGATTCTTCAACAGATTGTGATAGCGCCATACTTTAGGGTTCTCCAAGTCTTTACAACGGGGGTAGAAGATGCCGTCACGATAACAGGCAGCTTCTGGATTTGGTTTATCATATTTTACCACATGTTGTGGTTTATCTCTGAAATTGCAAAGTTCACCTTGTTTTGCCATAAAGTTTTCAAGACATAGACCTGCAACAAATGGAGCAAGAAACTGAATTGTATACATCAACACTCATCCATTCCAAGTAGTTTAGTTACCTTGCGAAGAAGGTAAGACCCATCACCATTATCTACCCACTCAACTTGGTCTCCCTCTTTGAGATTTGCTGCTTCCAAAAGATCGTCAGGGAACTGCACATAATAATCATCAATACCCTCTTCAATTTTTTGCTGAACAGGTAGTCTCCACTTCACAACTTTATCATATTCAGCATCAAGTTTTGCCTTCTTATCATAATACTCTGCTTCACGCAGATTATATTCACGACACTTCTCTTTCTCTTGATCTGATGCTGCCTTATCGCACATCGCATTCAGTTCTTCTTCGGTATACTGAACACTACTTACAGTTGAACCTTTATATTCTTCTGGATTGTAGTTTTCTTCCCAGTAACTATCACAACTTAAAACTTTATCTACACAATCATCATACGCTTTGATGTGTCCTTTACCATTACCATTTAATTTAGATAACAGTTCATATGCACGGCTTGTGTGGTCTTTATAACAATAATAGTTTTCTTTGACAACATCAACAATGACATCATAGATTTCTTGCGGAGTTGCTTCACTGCAGGACATTGCATCGTGCATCCAGTTCTCAAGATTTTCAAGAGAATACTTTTTGTAGTTGAAATCCGTCATCAATCTTCTCTGGGTTTTGGTTTGTTACAATCATTGCAGTGGTAGGACAACCCACTACGAAAATATTTTACTACTTGGTAGTGTTTGCTGTCAAGTGGTTTGGTCTCACCACACTTACTACATATCCTTTCCGTATTGTTTTTTGGCTCGCTTGAGTTCTTTAAGTTCTGCTTTAATTTCTTTATATGCTGCTGGCCCATCAATTTTACCGCCCATTTCAAGAGCAATAATGATGTCCACTCGCGTACCAAAGTGGGCAAGTGCTTTTTCAAAGTCATCAAGTTCATACATTTTCATTTCCCCAATAATTTTCTAGAGTCAGTATATCTATACGTGCCTCCAAAGAATTAGTTGTTTCATATAGTGCGTTAGTTGTCTCTATGTTCTCTTCCTCAAGAACTTTAATTCTATCCTCCAATTCCTCAAGTTTTTTGTATACATCAACATGCTCTATAATTGGTTTTTTAGATGGTGAAAAAAACCATTTTATAAATCTAATCATAGTTTGCCACCTACTTTACCTTCATAATTTCTGGACGTAGAGAAACCTTCCTGCCGTCCTTTAAGGATAAAACGGGTCGCCTTAATACACTCGTCTTCAGTGAGAGATGTGACCAATCCCTTTCCATCTTTATCAGTGGAATCCCATAAACCATATCGCTTTTTCTCAACATAGAAAGCATCGTCAACTAATTTTTTTTCCATGATTTTCTAATGTAAGTTGGCGTTCAAGTTCGAACTTAATAGGAAGTAGATGAGAAGTAAAAAATCCCTCATAATTATTTTCTCTTACTAAATGAGAAATGTTTTCTATTTGTTGAAGAGCAAGAATCAATTTAGTTTTTTTGTCCATTTTTTAGTTCAGGATGGGGTGCATACAAAGGCCCCTCATAGTTACCAGCAAACCGATTTTCATTATGAAGTTCTTCAATTGCTTTTTTTACTTCAGGAGTTTCTTCCCAACTCCACTCATTACCATTTTTGTCAGTAAATTTACGTGTTGTCATCTTCCAGTGATGTCTTCATACTCAACAAGTTTACCACACTTTAAATGTAAACGCAATCTAGGCCAGTCCTCCCATTTTCCCTGCCAGTTTGCAGGATATACTTCAATATACTTTGTGATATAGCATGGTTGATACTTACCATGCACACCAGTTGGAATCCATTCAAAGTTTAGAAACCTTGCCTTGTCATTATATCGCTCATCATCCTCTGTGATTTCACAAAAGTCATGTGTGCCAATATAACTTGGATACCACAATTGACCAGCTGGGTCTAACCAGTAGTCAGTCATTGTGCCACCAATACCATCTTCGATGTCTTTAGTTTGACACACTACATTAGTGAACTGCTCCCCCAAATCATATGATGAACGAAAGTAATCAAACATTCCCACGTTACACTTCTCCAGAGAATTGTTATGCTTGAATTGATTTTAAATAATCGCAGACCCATGTTGAGCAAACTATAGATTTGCTATTATGAATTTGACAACATTTTAAATGCATGTTGTAGAATACACAAGGAAATGATTTGTCTTGTGTATTTACTCTCATACAAGGATAGTTGTCTTTATCTTGCCAAAAAATTTTCTCTGGAAATAATTTACTACCTTCATCATAAGTCATGAATAAATCATTCCAAGTAATTTCAACCCCAGGAAATTGTTCTTGAACTCTTTTTAATGTTTCTTGAGCATCAGGTATGGGGCCTATAATATAGTCTCTATTGGAAATAGTACAACAACCACCGTGATTGCCGTCAAATCCCATACATTTTTTTTGACAATGATTCATATTCAGTCGTAAAGATTTTGCTCCTGTTGTACTCTATCTAGGTGATGGTAAATGGTTTCTTGGGAATACTGAAACTCTTTAAATCGTCTTGGATTATTCTTTTGCATTTTGTTCAGCATATTGATCCAATCGTAGCGTTTGTCTACGACCCAACCATAACGACGCTCATCGTGAAATAAGTCAAAGATAGAAATCATTTGAACCCCTTTTTCTTTTTCTGTGAAATATCAAGAACTTCAATATGACTTAAAAACTGCTCTGGTGTTTGAAACCAATGTGCCTGAACATTCATATAATCCTCTAAAACAATGGACTGACCATTGCTATACACCAACTTATAGTGATGCCTGTCGTAAGGTTTATCACAGGTTTGTTTAAATGTTTCAGTCATTCTTCATAATGATGAGCTTACCTACTATCATACCATAGAACAACTCGGTTGCTTTATCATCCAAATGCTTTTTCATCTCTTCTTTTGTAAGACGGATGAGTTCATTCAGTTCAGTTTCACTCAGTTTCCAGTTGGTAATGTTATGTTCGGTTACTTTCATTGTTCTTGAGACCAATAATACTTCAGTTTATCACCATCCGCAGAAATATTCAAGTGATAAATTTTATCATCCTCGGTATACACACCAATCCAGAGGGTGCGTTCATTCATACTTTCAAGATGAAACATTTGAATGTCTTGAAGTACGATTTCATCGGGATTTTCAGTAAAACGACTCATTTCAAAACCTCATCAGCATCAATACGGTAACAGTATTCGGGACCAAGTTTATCTCTTACAAAATCCTCAAAGTCCAGTTCATCTCGTTCATAAACATAGTGACAACCATTATTATCACTCTCTAAAAAGTTTGAGAAATAATCTTCAAAAACTACCATAATAGCAAGGGCACGGGATTGGTCGTGTTCTGTGATGGTCTTATGAGGATGTGCTACGATTTTAGTGATACACTCAAAGAGTTGCTCTCTCGTATAAGAAAATGCTTTTGCTTCTGGATTAAGGTTGTAAGTCATTGTCCTAGTCGTAGTTTGCGTTCAGGTGAAGGAATGTGCCCGTAGAAAATATCATCATAAGGATAGATGTAAGTATCATACCATCCAGAAGAAAGTGCTTCCCAAAAGTCATCGGGAAAGTGCTCAATAGTATCATAACTCTCTAAAGCATACCAGAAATCGTGGAACCCGTCAAGGAAGAGTTCCCATTTTGTTGGTTCTTGAAATCTCATCTCAAACTCCTCAAAGAAAATCGTGTGATACTCACCTTCCACTTCCTCAAAGGTAAAGTTTTCGTGCCAGGCATAAGGTAGCATCTCTTTGACTGTTAGAATTTGGTTTGTCTCAAATTTATCTTTGTATGGACCAAAACCAGTGTATCTAACTTTGTATGTCATTTCAATCTTTCTAATACATTACGAATATGAGACACTGAAAGATAAAACTCTCTGGTATTTTGTCCTCCCAATACAATTGCGTTGAGTTCTTCAAGTGCTTCGTTGATGAGTTCTCTGCGTTCAATCACAGAAAGTTGTTGAAGTGCATCACCATTCTCATCATAGAGTTTATCCAATGCTTCCAATGCTTTGTTCTCTGCTTCTCGTTGTGCAGCAACAGCAAGCATTTCTTCGTGAGTCATAAGTTCTCGGATTTTCTGTTTGCCGTATTCTGTGAGTTCTTGTTTTTTACTGCGAAGTTCTTGGACTTCTTCATCAGTCAGTCCAATCACCCAAGGCATATCTTCACTCATTTCAGTTTCCTCAAAATCGTGGTGGTTTCTTCCTGCCAGAGTTTTGGTTTCTTACCCTCTGTGAGTTTTTCATTATACCACGTTTCAGCACCCCAGAGAGTATCAAAATATGCTTCTTTACGAGTGCGTTGAGTATCTGATTTCCAACTGACATAGTATTTGATTTCAGTCATAGGTTCTCCAACTCATCACATACATCAAGTATAGCACGGGCATCAAGCACCATATCCTCTACATCCTCTTTAAATTGATAGTATTGGAGT
>Ga0129333_10000621_pt1 | contig 29973 bp, 22 predicted proteins | sample CPB6_08_DNA_FD_94474 | JGI IMG/M metagenome (GOLD analysis project Ga0129333, IMG submission 94474) | Freshwater to marine salinity gradient microbial communities from Chesapeake Bay, USA - CPBay_Sum_0.6_0.8_DNA | ecosystem: Environmental > Aquatic > Marine > Coastal | place: USA: Chesapeake... | reverse complement strand
GGCTCAGCCATTATATCCAGCAGCTTACAAGTAATAGGAACACAAACTACCACTGGTTCAGCTACTATATCTGGTAGTCTCACTACAATAGGAGTTAGTAATGTAACCGGATCTAATAATATAACTGGATCTTGGAATTTAGTTGGAGTTGGACAAACAACTGGATCCTTTAATATAACTGGTTCGTTATTAGTAACTGGATCGTTAGTTGCGAACTATGCAAACTTAACCGGATCACTATCAGGCTCTTTTATAGGAACAAGCTCAGGAAACTACGACGGACAGCTTATAGGGACAGTCACAGGGTCTTTAACTGGATCGTTTTTTGGTACCGGATCTGGTAACTTTGACGGAAATCTTATTGGATTTCTCACTGGGTCAGCAACTGGCTCTTTTATAGGAACTGGGTCTGGATTTTTTAGTGGATTGTTTACTGGTTCAAATACAAATGGAGTTTCATATTACGGAACCTCAAGTTGGGCAGTGACTGCTTCCTATGTAACTGGATCAATATACACCTCAACAAATCCAGCACTATCAGCATCTTACGCGTTATCAAGCTCACATGCAAGCACAGCTTCATATGTGAATCCACTAACACAAAACGTACAAGTAACTGGTTCATTGTTGTTAACACAGTCGTATATATCTTCTGTGCAGTATATAGACTTTGTTTCAAGCTCATCACCTGCACATCTTCAAGGTAGAGTGCACTGGGATGCTGACTACGGTACATTAAATTTAGATTTGGCTGGACCTAACTCAGTAATGCTAAAAACTGGCTTAGATAACCTTTACTATATAAAAAATCAAACTGGTGCTACCTTATCAAAAGGTAAAGTCATTAGAGCATCAGGCACATTAGGATCCTCTGGTCGTATAACTGGAGCCTACATGATTGCCAACGGAACAATTGCACATCACTATACAATTGGTATAGCCGCAGAAGATATAGCAGACGGTGCTGATGGGTATGTATATGAGTTTGGTTTATTAAGAGGTATACAAACTGATGGAGTTAACTATGGTGAAACTTGGAATGATGGTACAATATTATACGCATCACCGACTACTGCTGGCGGTTTAACAAACATCGAACCAACTTCTCCAAACTTAAAAATACAACTTGCTATTGTTATAAAAGCAGATAACAACAATGGTAGTATTTTTATAAGACCGGATTTTCGTAATAATCTTGGAGATTTACATAACATAAAAGATACATCCTCTACTAGTGGTGATTTGTTAATCAAAAGCTCTTCTGTTTGGATTAACAGTAAACAATTAACGGGCAGCTACGGATTAACTGGTAGCTTAACTACTATCAATGGAGGGTTCACAGGTAGTTTACTTGGAACTGCCTCATACGTGACGGGATCTATTTTTATAGAAAGCAATCCTGCTTTGAGTGCTTCGTACGCACTTACATCCTCTTATAGTGTAAGTAGTAGTTATGCTTTAAGCGCTTCATATACACTCTCTTCTTCATATAGCGTATCGAGCAGCTATGCCGAGTCAAGTTCATACTCCGTAAGTTCTTCATACAGTGTATCAAGCTCCTACGCTTTAAGCGCCTCATATGCTACAACAGCATCTTACATAGATCCAATATTTATATCTGCTTCTGCAGCAGCAAGTGGATTTGGTTCTGGAGGTGGAGGAGGAAGTGGAGCTGGATTTCCGTATGTAGGTAATGCAGTCATAACCGGATCGCTATTAGTATCAGGAAGCAGCAACAACTTTAGTGGAATTACAGGTAGCTTATTAGGTACTGCCTCATATGTTACCGGCTCAACATTTGATAGCACAAATCCTGCTCTAAGCGCATCTTATGCCATAACGTCAAGTTTTGTACCCAATACTTTTTTACAAAACGGTAATAGCTTTGGAGCAACAGCTATTTTAGGGACTAATGATACACAAGATTTAGCTTTTGAAACTAATGGATCTACTAGAATGTTTGTAAGTTCTAGTGGAAATGTGGGTATAGGAATAACAACTCCATCTGCTTCATTACATATTTCAAGTAGTCAAGAAATTGGGCTTATAATAGAAGCAAGTTCATCACTAGTAACTAGTGCAGCTTTAAGAATAACACAAACTGGAACTGGATCAGCCCTTGTTGTAGAAGATGACACTACCCCAGATAGTACTGCTTTCATTGTTAGATCTGATGGTAACGTAGGTATTGGTTATACTAATAATGCAGCTGGTTTATCTAATTTAACACAAAAGTTAGTTGTTAATGGTAATATATCTGCTGTTGGTAGTGAAGTGTATGCTACTACCATGCAAGCAAACAACTGGTTTCCTTACTCTGCTGTAGACCTTAATATTAGCACAAGAACTGCTGCTCCTACTACAAATATAAATTTAAGAACAGGAACTGGAGATGCAGGTTATGGATTTACAAGACTGATTGTAAGTAGTTCAGGTGATGTGTCAATACTCTCTGGTAGTTTAATTGTATCAGGAGGTGCAGGATCGGTACTTGCTACATCAAGTTGGGCTCAAAGCGCTTCGTATGTAACGGGATCAATATTTACAAGTACAAATCTTGCTTTAAGTGCATCTTATGCAACAACAGCAAGCTATGCTTTAACATACCCATATAACTCAACCTCTTCTATAATTGGAGACGGAACAAATGCAAGTTACACTATAACGCACAACTTTAACACAAGGAATTTGCACGTAACAGTTTATGAGAACTTCACTAACTATGAGACAGTATATCCTGATATCAGAAGACCAGATGCTAACAGCGTACAAGTAGTGTTTGCAAATCCAGTGTCAGCAGTGAATCAATATGTAGTATATATATCAGTATAATGCCTAAGTTTTTAACAGAAATACAATTTATTGCTACTGGGTCAATAGAAACACCTAGCAGTGGATTTGTTACTTTATACATGAATACAGATGGATTTTTATACGTAAAATTTTCCGATGGAACGCAAGCAAAATTAACACCATAAAAAACTGTTATGAGTCAAATATTAAAAAGTTTACAATTATCAACTACAGGATCTGCACCTGGAACACCAAACTCAGGTTTTGGAGTTGTATATGCTAGTGGAAGTAATAAATTCTTTTTTAAAAATTCATCAGGCACAGAAGTTGATATTTCAACCCCAGGTCGTGGTCGTATAAGTATTCTATATTACACTGGTTCAGCTATAGGAGACGGAACAACACAAACTTATACTTGGAATAAACCAGTTGGTTTAAAATTTGCTGAAATATGTTGTGTTGGTGCTGGAGGAGGAGGTGGAGGTGCTATGAGAAGAGCATCTAACACAGCACCCGCTAGTGGTGGTGGAGGAGGAGCAATTGTATGGGCAACGTTTGATGGTAGCATGTTAGCTAATAGTTATACTGTTACTGTAGGAGCAGGTGGAGCAGGAGGAGTTGGATCAACAAGTACTACTATTACTACTAATTCTGGTTCTGATGGAGGAGATACTTCTTTTGGTAGTTTAGTAATAGCAAAAGGTGGTGTTGGAGGAAAAGGTAATCTTACTATTACTCCTAATACAGTTGCTGGTGGATATGCAATATCATGTACTCCTGCAGGACCACCATATGCTATTAATGGCTGCCAGGCAGCTGCTAGAGTTGCTTATGATGTAGCTGTTACTCATGCTCCTACTATTTTTGATGTTAATCCTCAGAGTATTTCTTCATCTCAAGAAAATTCTGCTGCATCTTTAGATGTTCAAAAAGGAAGAGGTGGTGGAGGTGGAGGATATGGAGGTGGATTTCAAACCGTTTTTTATTCTGGCTCTAAAGGATCATCTGGGTATCAGTTTAACACAATTGTAAACAATGGAGGAAATCCTGGAAGTGGCAGTGGTGGTCAAAATGCTACAGCACCAACAGACAATATGATAACAACACTTCTACAAATTACCGGAAGTACTACATTATATGGACTAGGAGGAGGAGGTAATGGTGGAGGTGCTGCAAGTGGTAGTATCAATGGAGGAAATGGTAGTAATGGAGGATTATACGGTGCTGGAGGGGGAGGTGGTGGTCATGCTTATTCTTTAACAGTAAGTGTATCCGGAGGAAACGGAGGATCTGGTTCTTCAGGTTTATGTATCATTACTGAATTTTATTAAACAATATGCCTAAGTTTTTAAATACAATTTATCAAGTTACACAATCTGCTCCTGCTACTCCCAGTGCTGGAGGATTGTTATATGTTACTCAAAGTAGTATTTTTTTTAAAAACACTACCGGTACTGAATACAATTTAACTGAATCAAAAGGATATTTTATACTACGAGAATATACTAGTAGTGGTACTTGGACTAAACCTTCAGATGTTAAATATGTCAAAATTGCAGCTGTAGGAGCAGGTGGAGGTGGTGGTGGTGGTGCTAGAAATACATCTGGTTTATGGGGAGGTGGAGGAGCAGGAGGGGCTGGTGCAGCAGCATCAATTGTATTTTATACAGCAAGTTTAATTCCTGCTGGTACGTACACCATAACTATATCTGCAGGAACTAATGGAGGAGCAGGTAGAACTACATCTGCCGGAGCTGGTACAGTTGGTAGTAGTGGAACAGCAACAACATTAATTTCAGCATCAGTAACATATATAATAGCTGCAGGAGGTGCTGGAGGAGGAGGTGGGTCTATTAGTACTAATGGTAGTGCCTTTGGTGGAGCTTCAACAGTAGGAAATGTTCCTCTTTTAAAAGGTCCATTTCGTATAACAGGAATAGGAGGAGGAAATAATCAAACCGGAGTAGCACGTGTTCCAACATATGTACAAAATTCTGTAGTAACTAATTACCATGCTAGAAATGGATTTGTTTGTTGTGGAGGAGGAGGAGCTGGTGGTACAGTAACAGCAGCTGCAACTAATAATGGAGCATCAGGATCAGGAATATATTTAATTAATGGAACATTATACACTTCAGGTGTACCTGGTCGTGGAGGAGTATCTCCTAACTCAGGTAGTAATGGAGTTAACAATCTTGTTAGTCTTATTTCATTACTTTCATTTTCAGGAAGTGCTACAATTACTTCTAGTTACGGTTTTGGTACTGCAGGCCATGGTGGGGGTAGTGGTGATTTAGCAGGAACTATAGCTGGAGGAAATGGTGGTAACGCTAGTGGTTTTGGGTGTGGTGCTTCTGGTGGAGGAGGTGCTATAAACCAAAATGGAGGAAATGGAGGAAGTGGTAGTGGTGGTTATTTAGCAATATTAGAGTACTATTAAAAATAAAATATATGAAATGGTTTGTAATAAAAGACAATTATGTAATTGATAATATAGAATGGGATGGAACAACACCTTACACATATCCTTTCCCACACGACTACTTAAAACAAGACACTGAATTTGTAGCAGGAGTTGGTGATTGGTATGAGTCTACTGAAGATATTTTTTATCGTCCTTTAGGAAAAACTCCACCTGATTTTCCATCAACATAACTTGTTTTGGAAAAGGTAACTAGTATTTATTAAAAAAGTTACCAATGGAGAGTCAGACATTTACACAAGAGGAGTTAGATCAAATTAGACAAATTCAAACAAACTATCAAACCGTAGGTTTAAATCTAGTGCAAATAAAGCTTGCATTACAAAATGCAAAAAACGAAGTAGCAGCTTTAGAAATCGAAGAGAAAATACTAACAGATAGGATCTTAGAGATCAATAGTGAAGAAAAAACTTTAGCAAAAGCTCTAGAACAAAAATATGGCAAAGGAGAAATAGATTTAGAGAGTGGTGTGTTTACACCAACAGCTTGATATCAAGTTTAAAGTTTCGGGTTACGTTGTACTATTTATTATAAAATAAAAACATAAAAAACAATGGCCGAAAAAATAGTTAGTCCTGGTGTCTTTACAAACGAAAAAGATCTATCATTTTTACCAACTGGAATAGCATCTATAGGTGCTGTTGTCATTGGACCAACTTCAAAGGGACCAGCCTTTACCCCAACTGTAATCACTAATTTTGAAGACTTCAAAGCTAAATTTGGTGACTTAGATGAAACAACCTACATACCTTACACAGTAAAAAGCTACTTGCGCAATGCAAGTAATGTGATTGTAGTTCGTGTAATGCAAGACGGAGGTTATTCTACAACTCCAATAGCAATAATCTGGTCTGGTTCAAATGTACAGCGTATTGTTGGTATGATTCACCCAAGTGCAAAAACTTTAGGTGCTAATGGGTTAAACTTCTCAACAGCAACAGTACCTACTGACGCAAACATATCATCCTCATTTGGAATTACTTTATCAGGAACAGCAGCACCAACAGCTGAAATAGTATCTGGTTCTACTGTATCAACTTCCGCAATTAGTTTGGAAAAGGTACTTGGTAGATCTGTAAAAAGTAATAAGAGGGGTTATCTGTATACTTGGTTCAAAGACTTCTTGAATACAACAACTGGACAATCAGCAGGATCTCTATTAAACTTTACTCTTAATGGAACCTTGGACCTAACAGGAACGACTTACGGTGCAGCTAGAAAAGCAGCAACTCCATACATAACAACTCAAAAACTAGAAGGTCAAAATCCGCAAAAATTATTTAGATTTGTTGCTCAAGGAGAAGGAGCAGATGGAAACACCTCTTACAAGATAAGCATTATCAACACAATACTACCAGGAGATGACCCAGGATCAGACTACGGCACTTTTTCAGTATTAGTACGTGCACATGATGATACAGATCAAAAGCCAAACATACTTGAAACATTCGTAGGATGTAATTTAGATCCAGATTCTCCTAATTTTATAGCTAGAAGAATTGGTGATAGGTATGTTATAATCAACAGTGATAACACAATCACTTACGCTGGTAACTATGAAAATAGAAGTAAGTATGTGTATGTTGATGTGCAAGCAGCTGTATACAAAAAAGGTATTCCAACAAGCTACAAACCTTATGGATTTGAGCCACTTTACCAACCATTTGTATCAGCATCGGTAAGTATGCCATTCCCAAGCTACGTTGAAAATGCATCATATGCAACTAGCTTAACAGGATCAAATGCAAAAACAATTATAAACGGATTCTACAATACAAAAGCTTACTACGGTTGGGATTATACCTCATACGACAACAACAACTTCTTAAATCCTATACCAGCAAGTTCAACAGTACCAACTGACCTTAGAGGTTTAAATGGCTATTTCAACCTCGATTACTGCTACATACACCCAAGTGCATCATCAGTAGATGACAGAACTACAGGGTTTACAGCAGGTGGTCCAGTATCAGCAAGTGCACTTAAAGGATTGGATACCTCTAATATTGCAAAGTTTACTGTACCATTGCAAGATGGATTTGATGGACTAGACATAGCAGCACCAAAAAGAGTAGGCTCAGCAATAACAGCCGCAAACGTATGCGGATTCAACTGTTCTAATTCAAACACAGCAGGCACACAAGCTTATTTTAAAGCATTAGGAATTATAGGTAACGGCGAAGAGTTTGATATTAACTTGATTGTAATGCCTGGCCCAAATGCAACTCAACACCCTGCAGTAATACAAAAGGCTATCGAAGTAGCTGAAGATAGAGGTGATACATTTGTGATTGTGGATCCGGTTAAACAAGGTGAACAAATTGGTGACGCAATTGCTGCAATAGGCAACGCTAACCTTGATACAAACTACGCAGCTTGCTACTGGCCTTGGGTTAAAATCATAGACATAACCCGTAATAAGCCAGTGTGGGTACCACCAAGCGTGGTGTTACCAGGAGTATACGCGTTTAACGATAGTGTATCATTTGAATGGTTTGCTCCAGCCGGATTAAACAGAGGAAGTATTTCTGAGGCTGTTGACGTAGAACAAAAACTAACCTTATCACAAAGGGATGTTTTATACGAAAACAAAATTAACCCACTTGCAACATTCCCAAATCAAGGAGTATGTGTATGGGGACAAAAGACATTGCAATCTAAACCAAGTGCTCTCGATAGGATTAACGTGCGTCGTTTAATGATCTCGTTAAAGAAGTACATTGCAAGTGCTAGCAGATATTTAGTATTTGAAAACAATACTACGGAAACCCGCCAAAGATTTTTAAACATCGTGAATCCTTACCTTGATAGAGTTAAGTCTCGCCAAGGATTATACGCTTTCCGTGTAGTAATGGATGAAACAAACAACACACCAGATGTAATAGATAGAAACCAGATGTACGGTCAGATATTCTTGCAACCAGCTAGATCTTCTGAGTTCATTATCTTGGACTTCAATATCCTACCAACTGGTGCATCATTTGAAAACGCTTAATAATAAAATAATACAACAATACAATGGCCGAAAAAATAGTTAGTCCTGGTGTCTTTACAAACGAAAAAGATTTATCTTTTCTACCGGTAGGCATAGCCTCAATAGGTGCAGTAGTAATAGGTCCTACAAATAGAGGACCAGCTTTTACACCAACAATGATTACCAACTTTGAAGACTTCAAAGCTAAATTTGGTGATCTAGATGAAACCACTTACGTACCATACACTGTCAAAAGCTACTTACGTAATGCAAGTAACGTAATAGTTGTGCGTGTAGTTCAAGATGGTGGGTACTCAACAGGAATGGTCAACATCATAGCTAGCACAGGAAGTGTTAGTAGAGTAGTAGGATCCATTCACATAAGTGCTAATGTTGGCAAAGCAGATGGATACAACTTAACTGGATCAACAGTATCACCAGCATCAGGACAAGACTCTTTTGGAGTAGTTCTTGTTGGTGGTGGTGTAGCATCGCAAGCCTTTAGCGCTTCTGTAGTACCAACCTCAACAATAAGCTTTGACAAAGTATTAGGTACTTCAGTTGTAGGGGATAAGCGTACTTTTATGTACACTTGGTTTAGTGAATTCTTAACTAGAAATCCTAATGCAACTGTTACTTTTGAATCAAGTTCAACACAAGCGACCTTAAACTTAGCAGGAGCAACTTATGGTGCAGCTAGAAAAGCAGCAACTCCCTATGTGACTTCACAGCTACTAGAAGGCCAAGATCCTCAAAACTTATTTAGGTTTATCTTCCAAGGAGAAGGAGCAGATGGTAATACTGCATGCAAAGTGAGTATAATTAACACACTGATGCCTGGAGATGACCAAGCTTCTGAATACGGTGCATTTACCGTACTAGTACGTGCTTACAATGACACAGACCAAAGACCTAATGTTCTTGAAACATTCGTAGGATGTAATTTGGATCCGGATTCTGTAAACTACATATGCAGAAGAATTGGTGACAGGTACGTTGTAATTAACAGCGATAACACAATTACCTATGCCGGTAACTATGAAAACAGAAGCAAGTATATCTACGTACAAGTAACCGACGATGTGGCAGAAAAAGGAATTCCAGCATCTTACAGACCGTACGGATTTACACCAGTAATGCAGACAATATCTAGCAGCTATAACCAACCAGTAGCTAAATACGTCACAAACCGAAAGAACGAATCAGCAACTGGTTCAGCAGGTACCGAAACTGTGATAAACGGATTCTACAATACAAAAGCTTACTACGGTTGGGACTTCACAGCAGCAGATAATGCAAACTACTTGAAGCCAGTACCAGCAGGTACCACAGCTGGAGCTAATGGATACTTTAATCTTGACTATTGCTTTATACACCCAAGTGCATCATCAGTGGACGATAGAACTACTGGATTTGTACCTAGCGGTAGTGTTTCTGCATCTATCCTAAAAGGATTGGATATATCTAACATTGCAAAATTCACACTACCATTGCAAGATGGATATGATGGATTGGATATTTCACTCACAAGAAAAGTAGGTGCTGACATACAATCAAACAATATTTTTGGATTCAACTGCTCTACTTCAAATACAAGTGGTTCACGTGCTTACTTTAAGGCATTGGGAATCATAGGTAATGGTGAGGAGTTTGACATCAATATGATTGTAACCCCAGGAATAAACGCAACTGATCACCCAGCAGTGGTTCAGAAAGTTATTGAAGTAGCAGAAGACAGAGGCGATACGTTCATAATTGTAGATCCAGTTAAGCAAGGAATGCAGTTAGGCGATGCAATAGCAGCAATAGGATCAGCTAATCTAGATACAAATTATGCAGCTTGCTACTGGCCTTGGGTTAAGATTATGGATATCACTCGCAACAAACCAGTATGGGTACCACCTAGCGTAGTATTGCCAGGAGTATATGCTTACAATGATACAGTGGCTTATGAATGGTTTGCTCCAGCTGGTTTGAATAGGGGCGGAATAACAGAAGCTGTAGACGTTGAGCAGAAGCTTACTTTCTCACAAAGAGACGTATTGTATGAGAATAAAATCAACCCACTTGCAACATTCCCTAACCAGGGCGTATGTGTATGGGGACAGAAAACTCTACAATCTAAACCAAGTGCTCTTGACAGAATCAATGTACGCCGTTTGATGATTGCATTGAAAAAATACATTGCAAGTGCTACTCGCTACCTGGTGTTTGAAAACAATACCACAGAAACTCGTCAAAGATTCCTTAATATTGTAAACCCTTATCTCGACAGAGTTAAGTCACGTCAAGGCTTGTATGCCTTCCGCGTAGTGATGGACGAAACCAATAACACTCCAGACGTAATTGACAGAAATCAAATGTATGGTCAGATATTCTTGCAACCAGCTAGATCATCAGAATTTATTATATTAGATTTCAACATTTTACCAACTGGTGCATCATTCGAAAACGTATAACTTAGATACTTATAATAAAACAACTAACAACATACAAACATGGCAAATTTAATTGAAAACGACAAAATGTTCTACACACCTTTCGAACCAAAGGTACAGAACCGTTTTATACTCCAAGTAGATGGCGTTCCTTCATTCATTATGAAGAAATGCTCACGTCCTCAAATTGAGTGTGGTGAGGTAGTATTAGACCACATCAACCTCATTCGTAAGGTAAAAGGAAAGTGTAAGTGGGGAGATATCACAATGACCCTTTACGATCCAATCGTACCATCAGGAGCACAGAGTGTAATGGAGTGGATTAGAACTGCACACGAATCAGTAACTGGTCGTGATGGATACGCTGATTTCTACAAAAAAGACTTCGATATTTTTGTATTGGGTCCTGTAGGTGATAAAATTGAAAACTGGAAAGTTAGAGGTGCGTATATCAAAACTGCTCAGTTTGGTGACCTTGATTGGGCAACTGAAACTCAAGTGGAGATTCAGCTCACCTTAGCTGTAGACTTCTGTGTATTGGAGTACTAATACTCACACACAAAACTATTTAAAGCCAGCAGAAATGTTGGCTTTACTTTTTATATAGCGTATATTTATAATAAAGTTATTAAAGTTATTAAACATGAGTGAAACGAGATTGCCTAAAGCAGGCGAAAGACCGGTTATATCGGATGACGATTTGAAATCGCAATTTACAAAAGAGTATGTTACAAACGTTGATGTAGGTAACTACGATGGTCCCACAGAGATAATTCCTCTACCGTCAAAAGGATACTTCTATCCAGAAGGACATCCACTAGCAGAAGGAACAATTGAAATCAAGTACATGACAGCTAAGGAAGAAGATATCCTCAGCTCAGCAAGCTTGATTAAGCAAGGTGTTGTCATAGACAAGCTTTTGCAATCGCTTATTGTGACTAAAGTAAGATATGATGATCTATTGTTAATGGATAAGAACGCTTTGTTTATAGCTGCCCGTGTGTTAGCGTATGGTAACGCTTACCAGGCAGAAATAACATGCCCTGCGTGTGAAAGCAAACAAACAGACTACATTGATCTATCTTCTTTTGAAGAGAAATCTGTAGATTGGAGTCAGTTTGTTAAGGGAAAAACAACTTTTGATTTTACACTACCAATGACTAAAAAAACTTTGACACTAAAGTTCTTAACGCATGGTGATGATAAAATTATCAATGAGAATCTTAAAGCTTCAAAAAAAATGGCTAAGCTAACAGGAGTAGATCCTGAGCTTACTACACGACTGAGGCAAATGATTGTAGCTATAGATGGCAACACAGACGGTGCAGAAATATATAAGTTTTCACAAAATATGCTATCACGAGATAGCCTAGCACTGCGTGAGTACTTAAAAAAGCTTACACCAGACATTGACACTTCGTTTAATTACGAATGTGAAAATTGTGGGCATACGAATCATAAGATGGCTGTGCCCATCACGGTGAGCTTTTTTTGGCCTGGGGTCTGATTACCGACCCCTACTCTACGACCAGATCTTTGATCTGATGTATTACGGAAAAATGGGATTTACTTACACTGAGCTATACAATATGCCAGTATTCCAAAGAAGGTATTACTATAGTAAGTTAGCTGATACTCTTAAACAAGAGCACGAAGCACAAGAGCAAGCAGTAAAAAAGGCAAGCAGAAGATAAGCCAGCAATAGCTGGCTTTTCATTTTAAATGATATTTATAAGAAAACCGCAAGTCACAATGACAAGAGATCAATTCCACAACTTAATTAAAGAGGAAATCCACAATGTAAATTTAGAGGAAGGATTGCTTGATTTTGTTTTTGGTGTAGCGCAAGGAGTTGCAAATGCAATTGTAGACAAGCATAGGGATTTTCTATTAGCTAATCTACAAGACGATCCAGAAATCAAAGCAATGAAGAGGCAAGTTGGAGTTTCAAGAGATGCTATGGTAAATGCGTTTAACAAGCGCTACGCTACTAATAGTGGGTTTAAGAGTAAAGTGAATAGTTTAATCAAACAGATACGCTAATAGATGGCAAAAGGAAAAGCATCTAAGGAAGGCAATGACATTGGCATTGACTTAGCCAATAATATGGCAAAAGCAATCACTCGCGTGTTAAGTACATACGACTTCAGTCCGCTAAATAAAAACTTAGTTAAAGGGTTAGGTAGGGTGGACGTTAGTAATCTTTTAAAATCTAACGACGTAAAGATTAAAGAACTTGCTTCAAATGCAAAACAAACCTTACAAAAGGGTATAGGTGAGGTAACCGTTGCACCTACACTAGACAAAAGTAAATTTAGTGAGCTTCAAAAAACCACACAGCAGCAAATAAAGACACCAACATTAGATGCTACACCGCTAGAAAAAGCTGGAGACTTAGTTCGTACCTTAATCAATCTTACAGAGCAAGCTAATAAAAAAACAACAATAACAGCGGATCTCTACAAAAGAATAACAGAGGTTGCTGATAAGCTTGTTGCCTCGAAGCGAATGGAAAAAGATGCAGCTGAGGACATTGCTAAAGCATACCAAGTAAAGTTACCACCGTTAAAGCTTAAAACTGAGTTAGAAAAAATTGATACAAAAGCTGTAGAAGCTCAAGCAAGCAAACTAAAGCCCGTAGACTTAAAAGCATCAATTTCATCAATTGACGCTACACAGATGGGTAAGCTTGACCCTGTAGACCTAAAAGCATCAATTACGTCTGTTGACACCAGCATAATTAAAAAACAACTACCAGCTGCAGAACTGAAAGCTGTTGTAGAAAGTGTAGACACTAAGGCGATTGATGAGCAAGTTAAAAAAATAGATCTAATAGGATTACAAGCTCTTGTGACTGAAGTAGATACCACGCTTATAAAAGAGGAAGTTGCTAAGGTCAATCCAGTTAAATTACAAGCTAACGTATTAACCATCGATACAACTCCACTACAAGAAGCAAAAGATTTAATACAACAGTCAACAGAAAGTGCTCAAGAATTAGAGCAAATTACAAATAAAACAACAAAAGGTCGCTTTAGTGAAACAGCAGCATTATCAACTGTTGTCGACAAGTCTAAAGTCCTAGCAGAATTAGAAGCAGCAAAAATACAACCTGCAAAAGAGTTTTATAACTTCCTAGAAAAAAGCAAATTAACTTACAAACAATTAGACGACCTCGTAGGTATTATTACAGGTGGACAGGGTGAGTTGAATCGCACATATGAGTCAGGTACAGCTGCAGTAAGTAAGGTATTGGAGCTTGAAAAAGCTGTTGAGCAAGCAATAAAAAAATCTTATAGCGCAAAAGCAACTGTCCAAATAAAAGAAAAAGCAAATGCAGACTTGCTAAATTTATTAGCAGATAAGGAATTTAAGCAACAGTTAAAAAGCTTAACAGAAGAACAAAAGCATGCATTGCTAACTAAAAAGTATGCTGAGTTTGAGAGCAATCATTTAGCCAAAAAACAAAACATGGAGCAAGGCTACTACTCGCGAGCTATAAGCAGTAGGAGAAAGTTACTTGCAACATTACAAGACGAAGCTAGCCAAACTAAATTGCATGAAGATGCCTTGTTAGCAATAAACGAGCATTTACAAGATGGTAGACAGTTACTAGACGCTCAAGCTGAGTCAATAGGTGCAACTGGAAAACTACAAGACTTTGTTGTTGCACAATTAAAAAAGGGACAATCTATTCAAGAGATACAAAACGATGAAACGTTTAAAACGCTAAAATTATCAGAGAAAGAAAGTGAGAAGTTAAAAGAACGATATCAAGCGCAAGGTGAGCTAGCTAAGTTTCAAGAGAAATATAAGGATAGCTATAAAGCATCAAATCAGTTAATGCAAGAGACTTTGCAACACTCTAATTTAATATTCTTTAAGCAAGTTGATGTTAACAAAGCTGTGCAAGATAACATTAAAGCTCGCAAAGATCTCATAGAGCTAGCAGCAACAGAAGGGGAAGCTGGAAAGAGTGCTATGTCATTACTATCAGCTGAGTTAGATTTGTACAAACTACAAGCTGAAGTAAAGGGGTATGAAGGTGAAGCCGCTAAGTATGTAGTTGAGCAGCTAGGTAAAGGAAGAGCTTTATCTGATATCCAAAAGGATATAGCTCTCGAAACATTAGAAACAAATGAAAAGTCAATAGACTTTAGAAAAAAAGATTTAGAACTTCAACTGCTGACAACAAAGCGGATGAAAGAGATTAGAGAATCTCACGACAAGATAAAGGACAAAATAAAGCAAACTCTTGATTTTTCTAAAGAACTAGCAAAGGATCCAAAAGCTCTTGGAATGTTTGCAGCAGCTCAAGTTGGAATTGGACTCCACAAAGCTAATCATGCAATGCACGAATTGGTAGATAGCGGTATGCAAGCTGGCGAAGCTATCCATGTAATGGCTGACGGAATATCAGTAATGAGTGTGTTAGGTCTTAGTAAAGTAAGCGGAGTTAATAAAGAAATAATTGCCCAATACGGTACAATGAATGTACTAACTAAGGATCAACGACACACGATAGGTGAAATGGCTACTAAGTTTGGTTTAGCAGAACAAGAAGCTGTTAACCTAACAATGGCTATCAGCCGTATGCCCGGTGAAAGTGCAGACACAGCAAAGAATTTTGGAGAGACTGCTAAAAGAGTAGGGCAAATGAAGGGAGTGTTGCCATCTGCAATTATGAAAGAAATGGCAAAAAATTCTGGACTTATGGCAGTCTACAGCAAAGGTGGAGCAGAGGGTTTTGCAAAAGCAGCTGCTAGTTCAAAAAGAATGGGAATTGAGTTAAGTAGTATACTAAACGCAGCTGAAAAAACATTGGATTTTGAAAGCAGTATAAATGCACAAATGGAAGCTAGTCTATTGATAGGCAAGTCAATGAATTTTGATAGGCTTAGAGCAGCTGCATTGTCTGGAGATGCTAATGCAATTATGGAAGAACAAACAGCTATTATGAGACAAGTTGGCAGCTTAGATAATATGAATGTTCTTCAAAAGAAAAAGTTAGCTGAAGCAATGGGTATGACTGTTGAGGAATTAACTAAATTTAACGAAGCTCAGCAAATGGAGCAGAAGTACTTTGGAGAAAACTCATCAATGCTCGAAAACGCTATTGGCGGTATAATGAAATATGGAGGAGCAGTCCTAGGCTTTGCAGCCCAAAATGGGTTAATGATACTAGGAATAGGGCAGACTATTATACAATTTGGAGCATTACGAGCAGCAAAAGAAGCTAATAGAATAGCTACGATGAAAGATATGGGCGCTGATCAACTTAACGAAGGTAATAAAAAAAGAGGCATACTTACTATAATTGGGCAAACTGCAGTTAGCGTAAAAAACCGTATTGCAAAATTACTAGGTATTGGTGTTACAAATCTTGAGACACAATCAGAGTTAAACAACGAGCTCACAAAGAAAAAAGGAATAGGCACAACTCTAATGCAGATGGGTGTCAACCTTAAAAACCGCATTGCAAAACTATTAGGAATAGGAACAACAACTACAGAAATTGCAGTAGAAAACACAAAAGATCTTGCCAATAAAAAAAGCATTGGCACAACTATCTCACAAACAGCAATAGAAGCTCGTAAGCGTATAGGTAGGCTTTTAGGTATTGGTACAACAGCAACAGAGACCTTATCAGAAAACGTAAGTGGTGCATCTAAGCAAAAAAATACAGGATTAACCTCCGTACAAACTTTTCAAGAAAACGCTAGACGATTAGGTAGATTGCTTGGTATAGGAGTGACTACAGCTGAAAATACTATAGAAAACACAAGCACTGCTACAAAGGGTAGAGGAGTTTTAGCCACAATAGCGTTAAACGCAGTGACGCTAGCACGCAATATTATTGTTGGTGCTGGTAACATAGTTTTAGGAGTAGCAAATGGATTGCTATCTCTTTTTGGAATAAACACCGCAACAGCCGGTGCAGCCGGTGCTGGAGCAGCTCCTGGTATTGTAGCATTTGGAACAGCTATTGGAGCTGCTGGATCAGCGATGATTCCAGCTATTCCAATTATATTAGCATTAGGTCTAGCTTTGTGGATGGCGACCCCAGCATTCAAAGTTTTTGGCGAAGTAATAACTGCAGTAGCAACTGTAATCGGCAACGTGCTAATGAAAGCGTTAGAGATGCTACCAGCTATTATAGGAGCAGTTGCAGCTGGTTTTACTCAAATTTTTACAACAGTAGCCAATAACTGGCAAATTTTAATACCACTTGGACTTAGTTTAGGTGTCCTTGGTATAGGATTAACAGCAGCTGCAGCCGGTCTAACTGTATTTGGTGCCGCAGCTTTATTTGCTGCACCAGGCTTATTGGCAGTAAGTGCAGCTGTACTACTAATGACACCAGCACTACTAGTGTTGCAACAGCTAGTAAATTCAGTACAAGGTGTCACAGGAGCCCTTACAGCGTTAAGTACAGTGGCATCTTCATTAGCAATGGTGGGTGGAGCGGTTGCAGCAATTGGTGCAGGATTAGCGTTGATGTCTTATGCTGGAATGGCAGCTATGCCAATAATAGGAGCATTAGTGGGATTAGCAGCAGTTGCACCAGCTTTAACAGCTCTTGGTGGAATACTTGGTGGAGAAGGTGGAGGTGGACAAGCCACACAGCAACAAACAACAACTAAAGCTAGCAACGAAAGTGCTAAAGATGATAGTATGAAGATACTTATAGATGAGATCCGTGGACTACGGTCTGAAATAGCTGGCGGTGGTGTAATTAACATGGATGGTAGAAAAGTTGGCGAAGTATTGCGTTTAGTAATGAACACTAGTGGAGTTAGATAATGGCAGGAAACAGACCTTTTGCAAACTTAGATAGACTGGCTAATTTGGTTAGACCAGACATACAGTCTTTTAATCCAACAATAAACCAAGGTGTTCCAACAACTCCAACGCCTATACAAGCGCAACCAAATCAACTACAAGTAGTAGCAAAACCATACACACCGTTTCCGGATAAGTTAAATTTGGGCGATAGGTATACGCAGCCTAATCTACAAACAACAAATCACTTAGCGCAGTTTTTTCTTAGCGATACAGCAACTAATAAGCCAACAAATACTAAGTTTAGAACAAGTATAAACTTATCAGACAGAATTGATCAAACAAAATTAGGCACCACAGCGCATCTAGCACAATACTTTTTAAGTGATGTATTTACAAAGTACATTCGTATAAAAAAAATGCCACCACTAGGTGAACGACCTATTCCAGAAACACTAACAAAGCCAACAAAAAGTAAAACAATTACTGAGCAAGGAAGTACTTCGCCAATTAAAATTAAACGCAGAATAACTCAAGGTAGCACAAACCCAACATTAGCAGTACGTAATGTAGAGGTTAGGCAAGGAATTATAAACGATAAAGGTGTATTATTTAGTAGCATTGTTTTAGAAAAACCAACAACATCGTTAGAAAAGTTAGAAGAAAATGGTGTTTTTGAAATGCGAGGACAGTTGTATAGCACAACACCAACAACAGAGCCAACAGAAGACATACAGCAGGGAAGTGCGGATTTGCCAAAAAAGAAACAAACTACACCACAACAAGGAGGTGAGTTGTTCACACAGCCAAAGTCGGTTGAGCAAGTGCAAATGGAACAAGGCATTATTGGCACAGGAACAAGGCAACGTAGCGCAATAGAAACAGAAGATACGCCAACAACAGTACCGCAGGGTATAGTTCAAATTGGAAATAGCAGAGGTAGTTTGATAGTACCAACACTACCCGCAGCTGAAGTTAATCAAGGATACAGAGTATCAAACACTTTTCAAAAGTCGAGCATCACAGATGTAAAAGATTTGCGTGGTCCTATTTTTCAAGGAGATGGCGTTACACCAACACTGTCAACTCCACCAAGCATTGACGAAGATAGTGCAGTTGCCAAGCATGGTGGTGCTGTGCTAAGAACAGCAACTTTTGTATTAGGATCATTGGTGCTACAAGTTACTCCTGAAATATATCAAGGAAGCGAAGATCCACAAAACGAAATTCCTGGAGATGCTACATATGGGTCTCACGGAGGGCACGAAATAGTAGATCCGCGATCTTCACTAATCGTAGCGTTACTTAATCCATTAGGAGGTCAAACAAGCTATACTAAAGCTGATCTTACAACTGGAATAACTTATTCTGTAGGTGGAGGATCTTTAGATAAGTATGAAAACGCTGGTGATGTTGGTCAAAATCGGTTTTACCAAAACACGCAGCCATATGCACAAAAAGAAACAAAACAGAACGCTATAGGGTTGTTAAATCAAATTAGTGCAGACGATATATCCGATCAATTAAAACCACTAATAACAGATCCAAAGTTTGCTGACTTGACCAAACAAGACGCACTATCCCCAAATAGTTCCGTAAAGGATTTGGTTGATAAAGATGGACAGTTAAATAAAAACGTAGAGATTGCACAGGCTTTAGGTTCAAATGACGAAACAATAATTGTAGATTTACTAAAAAAGAAAATCAACGAGGATAAAATTAAAGACTATAAAAAAGGCTTTAATTCTAGCACAGCCTATAAAATTTATGAAGACATAGGTAGCTATCAGCAAATAATAGACAATGCAGCAAAGCCAGCAACTGCAGACCAAATTAGACCATCATCAAAAATAATAATTAAAGGCGATAGTGATGAGGTTACTTTTGATGCTTTTATAAAGACATACGCTGATAGTGTTAACACATCATACCAAGACTTTAAGCACATAGGCCAACAAGATACGTTTAAGGTGTTTGTTGGATCTACAAGACAGATAGGCCTAGCATTTACAGCAATAGCAATGCCAGGATCTAGGGATTTTTCAAATAGTAATTTGAATGCAAAAAATTTGTTAGACAAAATAAACAAGCTAATGAACATTTGCAGTGTCGGACAAAGATCTGGCGATTACATTAAAGGACCTATTGTCCAAGTATCTGTAGTAGGAATGCTAAAACAAATACGTTGTGCGTGTACTAGTGTAAAGGTCGATCTAGAGATTGCTGACCTATCTTGGGACGTAGATACCGAACTACCGCAGTCTTATAATGTTAGTTTAGATTTAACACCTTTAGCTATGCACAACGATCAGTTGTTAACATATAATGGTAAATTTTACGCATAATGTCTGGACGATATACAAACATACCAACAACAGTTGATAAGCAAGATGGTCGTAGGAGGTTACCAACAACCATATATCCTAATATACCATTTACCAAGGAAGATATCTACGTAAGAACAACTCCTGGAGATAGATTAGATTTATTGGCTTATCAATTTTACCGAGAGGTTAATTATTGGTGGATCATAGCGCATGCTAATAACCTAGGCAAAGGAGGACTGGCAATACAAGAAGGATCGCAATTACGAATCCCAGCAGATCCTGCCAAAATACAACAAATGTTTATAGATCTTAATAGTTAAAATTGTTATGGGAAATCCGTTTTCACTAAAGCAAGTGCCATCAAGTACTCGGAGTGAGTTAATTGCTCGTGGTGTTAGAAAGTGGAATCCAAGCTTAGGAGAAGCTAAGACTTGGATTCATGTTAGTTCAATGGCTGAAGGAGCTAATGAGGCTTTGGTACTTAAAGATTTTAAAACCTTTCGAGACGCATATAATATAGACAATAGACCTAATATTGTTATACGAGGATTTAAAATAGGTGCAAAGGGTGAATTCGGAACAACCAGGCAAGCAACCTTAGATCTTACAATCTTTGATGACAACTACTTCAACAAATTCTCAGCCGATTATTTAATTCCAGATATGTCCATCAGAGTTCAATTTGGATGGAGTGTTGATAGTGATGGAAAACCATCCCCATCACCAATTACAGGACAAGATTTAGATAGCAAATCAATTCGTAGAATGCAAAAGTTATCTAACAGTAATCCAACATACGAAGGATTTCAAGGAAGAGTGCTTGGATGGGATGTAAAGCTAGTACCGGATATAAATGCATGGGACATTACACTAACGTTGGTAGGAGCAGCTGACGCAGTTGCTGAGACAAGCGTAGTGCACGTAAGTCAAGAATGCAACTGTAAAAAAGAAATCACAGGACAAACAGCTGAAGGAAACGATGAAAAACAAGAGGTAATTGAAAAAACATCTGACCTAGAGGCAGCGCTACTACAAGTATTTGAGGATCCAGCAAATCTTAATAGGATATCATCACTACAAGGAGCTCCAAATTTATTAGCAGAAGAAATAGCTTACCCTGGGTTTTCTCGTGATTTTGACGGAACTGAGGATACATCAGGCTTTTTATGGATAGATGCTGACTTAGATGCTCGCGAAACCTTTGTATCATGGGGCACTGTTGAAGCTATGTTAACAAGGTTGAGTGGTCAGGAGTGGGGATCTACTGGAAAACCTGCTTCTTATATATTAGATTCAAGCGATGTTATACTAAAAACACCATTACAAAACGGAAGCAAGTGGTTTAGTGCAGATCCACGTGTATGCATCTTACCAGGAGGAGGTTTAACATTTGAAGAACCTACAGAATGGACTGATTACTTAAATATAAACATTGCTGGATTTGATACTGGAATTGGAGTAGGAAGTTTGATTGATAGTTTTGTAGGCGAGGGAGGTTTCCCACAAGCAAGTGGCAATTGCTTTATATCTGATCAAGAAGTGCGATTAGTTGATATAATGATAAGCACTGTGCACCTAAACAAGCGAGCAAAGGAATTTAGTCAAAATCCAGATGGAGCAGGATTAGTATCAGCAATAAGTGCGTTACTAAAGGACATTAACGTTGCGTGTGGTAATGTGTGGGAGTTAGAATTACTAGACGCATCAATTGATAATGAAGATGAAGATGCACCAACAATTCTAAAGATAATAGACGCAAATGACGCTAGTAACGCTGTAGACACATTTATAATAAGAGCTGCACCAGCAAATAGCGGTTTTTGTAGAAACATACAGTTGGAGTTTAAGCCAACAGATGCAATGAAAACGCAGGCATTATATGGTGCACAGAGAAACCAAACTGGTAAAGGTATAGCAAACAATAAGCCCTGTGCAACTAGGTTTTTAATTTTTACACAAGATGGTAAAAAAAGTTTAGGGAAACCAGCAGTTGGAGATAGACCAAAGACTTGTGAAACGGAAGTATGCCAAGAAAGTAACCAAACTGAGGATCCAGTAGCTGCACTACAAAAAGAAGCTGTTGGATTAACCATTAACAGTGCCAGAAACTATCTAATGGAACAAAAACAAAAAGCCGACTTAGACGCATTATCAGCAGCAACTTCGTATTGTACATCACCACTACTGCCGATACAGTTTTCCGCAACTTTTACTGGAGTTAGTGGATTTCGATGGGGGCAAGTTGTTTCGTGTGATAGATTACCTCAAGAAGTTAGAAATAGTTTAATTTTTCAAGTAACTGCTGTAGAGCATACCTTAACAGTGGAAGATTGGGTAACGACAGTAAATACCGTAGCTAGGACTAAATTTTAATTGACATGGCAACTGGAATAAGTAAATTCAACATAAACAGCAAAGGTATAGCTTATTATACAAAAGGCAATCAGTTCACTGTAAAACAAACTGGTCAAATGTATAGGGGGGTTTATCATATAGCAAATGGTAAGCCATACACTGGAAAACCAAATAATAGTGAATTAAAGGAATTGTTGCCTATAGTATACGATAAGTACACTACTTTTACCTACGATAAGATTACAGAGTTCAAACAAAAAGTTCGTACATACAAAAAACCAAAATACTTTAGACCAACCCCAAGCGAAACGGATTACAAAGCTGGCTACATCTTCAGATATGTAGTAACGCACAATCTGCAGCTTACCAAGTCGCCTACAGAAATAACATCTAAAGCAGCTGATTTGTTTGGTGGCCCTGGCGGAATTGATCCTGGATTGTATACTTTACACAAAATAAAATGGGTAATTACTGGAGATGCAGAAGACTACCCAACGCAAGGTGGAATAATTCTTAGTGTAGAAAACCAAAACAGGAACACAATATCAAAACTAGCTGTAAAGTACCCAGTAATAGTATTTGCATTTAAAAACTTTACTGAGTTTGCTGAACTGACCTTTAGGTAGTATATTGCTACTGTGATAGTAGACTTTGCCCATCAGTACGAACAATACAAAAGACAGATAATAGACCAGACAATAGTGTGTCATGCTATTGTACAAAATCCCATAAAGCATTTAGTTGATAGCGTTGTCATAGGATGGTATATCAAAGTTGTAGATGGTGAAGAGTTTACCATACTAATGGAGCATCCCGAAGCTTTGTTTACAGTGGATCCGTATGAAACTTTTGCAACAAGTAACAAATGCTATATTGTAGATTCCGATATATTATCATACAACAACTATAAAATGACATCAAACATGGAGGATGCAACAGTAAACAGCTACCTCCAATACGGAACAATTCCAGAGTACGATAGTAGTATGCTAAGTAGTTTCTATAGAAAAAAATTAGGACCAGCAAGTTCAAATTTGGTAATAGATCCTATTAAGCTACAACAACACTATCGCGAATTAGTAAATAAAATACCAATAGATCAACAGACGTCAAATGAGTACTACACAACAGTGAAGCAAGTCTATCACGCTATTGAAAAAAATGGAATAGCAGTTGATTTAGAGCTATATCAGCATACATTTGGCAACAATGGTTATGTTAAAGGCAACAAAGCTTACACTAAGTATAATTTATTTACTTCAACTGGTAGGCCAAGTAATAGGTTTGCTGGTGTTAATTACGCAGCGTTAAATAGAGACGACAATACGCGACAGTGCTTTATATCACGATATCCTCAAGGTAAGTTGGTAGAAATTGACTTTACATCATACCATCCAAGGATACTAGCAGACTTAACTAAATATGCAATTGCGGATACTGAAAATATATACGAGCATTTAGCAAAGCAGTACTTTGGTAATAACCCAACTCAAGAACAGATTGCGCAAGCAAAAGAAATGACATTTAGACAGCTATATGGTGGAGTTAGTAGGCAGTACCAAGGAATAGAGTATTACCAACGAATACAAGTACTGACCGATGCTTTGTGGAAAACTTACAAACAACAAGGATACGTTTCAAGCATATACTCAAAGCGTAAAGTATCTAACATAGAAGATCCAACTCCTACAAAATTACTAAACTACTTTATACAGCTGCACGAAACAGAACAGAATGTTCTACTACTTTCGCAAGTGTTTGCAAAACTACCTGAAGACATTCTGCCCGTTTTGTACACATATGATAGTGTTTTATTTGATATTCCACAAGGAAAAGAGCAGATATTGTGTGATATACTATTATCAATAATCCCAAGCAAATATCCCTTTAAGACTAAGATTGGAGATAATTATAAGAAAATGGATTAGTCTCATGGAAGATAATAAAATAGATTACGCAGCGCTAGACTACGGCACCTTCAGAAAAATGTTACATGAACTGGAAAGTGCAGGATCGGCTGCCGATAACACAAAAGCAGCACAACTGCAACAGCAAATGGCAAAGCTAGATGATCAAATAGCAAAACTACAACTGCAAAAAGCTGGACTACAAAAACAATTAGACGCAATTGAGAAGAAGTAATAGATGAGACCGCAGCTACTATGTACCTTTACAACTTTGCAAGACTTACCGTACTGCATTGGTGTGATTCATAAATCATACGATAATGATGTTGCAAATTTAAAATGTTATATGTATGTTCACAGTGAGAATGATATTGTATGTGTGTACAATGTCAATAACAATACTCACAAAATGAGAGACACCATATCAATCAATCGAAAGAGAGAAACAAACACCTTATACAGCATAAACGCTTTAAACGCCTTAATTAGAGCATTGAATGGTGGATTTTTAGACAAATCGTATATGGTAAATTGGTCAGATTACAAAGATAGTTTACTACTATCAAATGGGGACGCATACAAAACAATTCAGATAAAAGAGTTGTCTCATATATAAAAATTACGTATAGTTAAGTATAATAAATAAAAAGTTACAAAATGCCAATTAATTTAGATGCAATCAAAAGCCGTCTGCAACAAATGCAGAAGAGTGCTTCTGGTGGTAGTGGAGCTTCAGACTTCATATGGAAACCACCCGTGGGTAAAAGCCAAGTACGTATTGTCCCTTACGCTCATGTTAAGGATAATCCGTTTATTGAACTTTACTTTCACTACGAAATCGGAAAACGTACAATGGTATCTCCAACGTCATTTGGACGTCCGGATCCTATTGTAGAATTTGCTGAGAAGCTGAAACGCTCAGGAAACAAAGATGACTTTAAGCTTGGTAAAAAAATTGAACCTAAGTTCAGAGTGTTTGCTCCAGTAATCATTCGTGGAGAGGAAGATAAGGGTGTTAAGTTTTGGAGCTTCGGTAAGCAGATCTACCAAGAGTTGCTTGGTGTAATTTCTGATCCTGACTACGGAGACATTTCTGATCTTGTAAACGGTCGTGACCTTACCATAGAACACACTCCTGCGGAAAAAGAAGGAGCTTTCCCGAGCTATGCAGTGAGAGTGAAGCCAAACACAACACCTGCAACAACAGATAAGGAGATTGCTGGATTGATTGTTAATGGTCAAAAGAATATAACCGAACTATTCACAGAGCTTTCTTATGAAGAAATGACCGAAGTACTTGAAAAGTGGTTGAACCCTGATACAAATGCAGATGCGCCAACACCTCCAAAAGGTGAAGCACAAATTAAGTCAGCCTCTACCGCTACTAAAGTAGAGGACATTAACTCAGCATTCGACGAACTTTTTAACTCCTAATCCTCATGGCAAAGAAGTCAATAACACCAGATGAAATCTCTGGACGGGACGAACTAGCTACACAGCTTGCAGATAGTCTCAACAAAAAGTTTAAAGACTTCAAAGCAGCCCATTTCTTAAATGGGCAAGAGGAAACTCCAACAGATTTGACAGAGTGGGTCTCAACCGGATCCACTTTGTTAGACCTGGCTATTTCAAACAGACCTAATGGTGGTTTTCCTGTAGGACGTATTGTTGAACTACAAGGAATGGAAGCATCAGGTAAGAGTTTGATTATGGCTCACGTACTTGCTAATACACAGAAGAAAGGTGGATTGGCTGTGTACATTGATACGGAGAACGCTTTGAGTGAAGAGTTCCTAAGAGCTATTGGAGTAGACGTTACCAACATGCTATATGTACCTCTTGAGACTATAGAGGACATCTTTGAAGCTGTGGAGAACATTATTGAAACAATCCGTAAGAGTTCAAAAGACAGATTAGTAACCATTGTAGTGGACTCAGTATCAGCAGCAACAACAAAGGTTGAGCAAGATGCTGACTATGAAAAAGATGGATGGGCAACAACAAAAGCTATCTTGATGTCTAAAGCAATGCGTAAGATTACAAACATCATTGCAAAGCAGCGAGTACTATTCTTATGTGCATCGCAGTTAAGAGAAAAGATGGGTGTAATGTTTGGAGACAAGTATACCACCTCAGGTGGCAAGGCTTTAGGTTTTCATGCAAGCTGTCGAGTAAGGCTAAAAGGAGTGGGTAAACTGAAAAGCGGTTCAGGTAAGACTGAACAAATTATTGGAGTGCAGACTGAAGCTCAAGTTATCAAAAACAGGATGGGACCTCCTTTCAAAAAAGCTACCTTTGATATCTATTTCAACTCTGGAATTGATGATCAAAACTCATGGTTAGCTTTAATGAAGGATTATGGTGTTGTTAGTACATCAGGAGCATACTACACATTAGTTAATGAGGAGACTGGTGAAGTCAATCGTTTCATGGCTAAAGAGTGGAAGGAGTTGCTAGCTAACAATCCGGACCTCTACGACTACGCTTATAAGAGGATATGTGATATCTTTATTATGAAGTACAGAGGTGATAATAACATAGACCCAGATAGCGTAACAGTTGACGACGATGAGCTCTCAGAATAAGTATTTAGCTTTACTAAACGAACTACGGACAAGAGGACCAGAAAACAATCAACATCTTAATACTAGGGTGTTGATTGTTGATGGACTCAATACATTTATTAGAGCATACGCAGCAAGTCCAGTAACCAACAGCGATGGTGAGCATGTAGGTGGTATATCGGGAACGTTGTTGAGCATTGGGCATGCAATCAAAAACATACAGCCTACAAGAGTTGTAATTGTTTTTGATGGCAAAAACGGATCAGCAAAGAGAAGACAGCTTTATCCTGAGTACAAAGCTAATCGAAAATTTAAAATAAGATTAAACAGATCGGAAGAAGTTGATAAGCAAGACAATCAACTTGAGCAACTCTTAAAGTTAACCGAGTATCTTGGTGTATTGCCATTTACTGTGATAGTAGCTGATGGCACAGAAGCAGATGATACAATCGCTTACATAGCAGCAGACTATCTCAAACAAAAAGATAGTCAGGTTTACATAATGTCCTCTGATAAAGATTTCTATCAATTAGTAAATGAACGAATCCATATATGGAGTCCAACAAAAAAACGATTCTATTATGCAGAAGACGTGCATGCAGAATATGGGATTCACCCTAAAAACTTTGCTTTGTATAGAGCTTTATTAGGAGATAAGAGTGATAACATAGGTGGTGTTGATGGTATTGGCAGCAAAACCGTACTTAAACGATTCAGTATTTTAACTGAGGATAAACAAGTAACGACTCAAGATTTGATAGACTTTGCAACAAGCCAAAGCCCAAAAGTCAAAATTTACAAACAGCTTATGGACTCGAGAGATATAATAGATCGCAATATTCAATTGATGCAACTATCAGAAAGCAATATCAATATGACAATTAAGATGAGAATTATACAGAGCTTAGAGGATAGCATTGATCGGTGCAATAAATTAGCCTTTCACCGACTGCTAGTAAGGGATAAAATGACAGCAGCAATAAAAAATCCCGATATCTGGTTAAAAGAAACTACGCAAAAGTTAGACAATTTTGCTTTGCAAACTAAGTAGTTTTAGTTTATATTAAACTTATGGGATTAACAGACACATTACAAAAGTACGGAACGGCTTTTCAAGCTAAGGTATTAGCACTACTTATGAAAGACAAACCTTTCCTGCAGCAGGTGACTGATGTCATAGATCCTGAACACTTTAGCTCCGATGCAGCTAAATGGCTAGTTAAAACCATTATCAACTATTTTAAGAGCTACAAAACAGCTCCAAACTTGGAGGTACTTAAAATACACGTAGAGTCTATAGAAGTTGATCTGCTTAAAGCAGCTGTTATCATGCAGTTGAAAGATGTCATGTCGTACTTAGATACAGAGGATGCTCAGTTTGTTAAAGATCAATTTGTTGGCTTTTGTAAGAATCAAAAGTTAAAAAATGCAATTTTGGAAAGTGTTGAGCTTTTGAAAGTTGGAAAATATGATGAGATTAAAGCAAACATTGACAATGCAATGAAAGCAGGATCTGATCGTAACATAGGACACGAATACGTAGACCAAGTAGATCAGCGCTATGAAGCTAACATCCGTCATGTGATAGAAACTCCATGGGAGGTAATTAACGAGATCATGGATGGTGGATTAGGTAAAGGTGAACTTGGTGTATTTGTAGCTCCAGCTGGTATTGGCAAGTCCATGGCTTTAGTGAGTATTGCAGCTGCTGCAGTACAAAAGGGTCTTAATGTAGTGTATTACACATTAGAACTTGCAGAGGGGTATGTAGGATCTCGATTTGATTCCTACTACACCAATATACCATCTCAAGACCTCAAGTTCCATATTGATGATGTAAAAACTGCTGTAAGCAAATTGAAGGGCAATCTCATCATTAAATACTATCCAACTAAAACAGCATCTGTCAATACAATAACTGCCCACTTAGAGAAGTGTGTTATGCAAGGATTTAAACCCGATATTGTGCTTGTTGACTATGCTGATTTGCTTAGAGAGACAAATGTCAATCCATCAAAACGACACGACCAAGCATTGGGTAGTATCTATGAGGATCTAAGAGGTCTATCAGGCACATACGGATTTCCAGTATGGACAGCATCGCAAGCAAACAGATCGGCTCTTGAGGATGATGTGATTGGTGCAGAGAAGATTGCAGAATCGTACTCCAAGGTAATGATTGCGGACTTTGTCGTATCCCTATCCCGTAAGACTGCTGATAAGATCAGTGGCACCGGTAGATGGCACATTATTAAGAATCGATTTGGACCTGATGGACTAACATTCCCGAGTAAGATGAACATGAGTGTTTGCAAAATAAACATCTTTGCAGAGAATACTATTGAAGGAATAGACGCTAAAAAAACAATGGCAAATCACGAAGAGGTATTAAAAGCATCCCTTCGTAACAAGTTTCAAGAACTGCAAGGTTTAGTGTAAATAAATTAACATGAAACAGCTTAGCACAGACAACACTAAAGTATTTATACCTACAGTCAGCTGTGCATTAGTTAACAATAAAACCACAAAAACATTATGAAAGAAATAAGCAATGAGATTCTCAGTGACATTACTGTCTTCATGAAGTACGCTAAGTATCTTCCAGAACTCCAACGCCGCGAAACGTGGGAGGAGTTAGTAACCCGTAACAAAGAAATGCATATCAAGAAGTTTCCAAATCTTAGAGAGGAAATTGAGGCTGTGTATCAGTTTGTGTATGACAAAAAAATCCTACCATCAATGCGTAGCATGCAGTTTGCTGGCAAGCCTATTGAAATTAGTCCAAACCGTATTTACAATTGTGCTTATCTACCAATCGATGATTGGAGAGCATTTGGTGAAGCTATGTTCTTGTTGCTTGGTGGTACTGGAGTTGGGTACTCAGTACAGAAACATCACGTAGAAAAGTTACCTGAAATTCGTAAACCAAATCAAAAGCGTACAAAAAGATTTCTCATTGCTGATAGTATAGAAGGATGGGCAGATGCTGTTAAGGCTCTTGTTAAGAGCTACTTTACAGGAAGCTCAAAGGTAGAATTTGACTTTAGTGATATCCGTGCAAAAGGTGCACGTCTCGTTACCTCTGGTGGTAAAGCACCAGGTCCACAACCTCTCAAAGAGTGTTTGATCAAAGTGCAAGGTATCTTGGATGCAAAAGAGGATGGTGATAAGCTTTCTCCGATTGAAGTACACGATATGGTATGTCACATTGCTGATGCTGTATTAGCTGGTGGTATCCGTCGTGCAGCTTTGATCTCACTATTCTCAGCTGATGATGATGAGATGATTGCTTGCAAGTCAGGTAACTGGTGGGAAACTAATCCACAGAGAGGTCGTGCAAACAACTCAGC